>JACCDW010574911.1_pt1 | contig 105552 bp, 161 predicted proteins | sample 7449781 | NCBI WGS metagenome assembly JACCDW01 (sample SAMN15323449, study PRJNA562643) | freshwater metagenome | isolation source: river surface water | place: USA:Blue River Watershed | collected 2017-08-18 | reverse complement strand
AGGTTCTTCTTCAGGTTTAGGTTCTTCTTCAGGTTTAGGTTCCACCTTGGTGACTGTACCTGTTACATCAGGTGCTACCTTTTCAATATCGCCAAATTCTGTATCTGGGCCTGTTTTTTTCTTTTCGGCTTCTTTTTCTTTAGCATCCTCCTCCTCTTTCTTCTTTTTTTCTTCTTCTGTTTCAGGAGTTTGTTGATCAGCTTCAAACAAAGACTTATTAGATAGAATTTGTTTTCTAACTATTTCTTTTAATGCCTTTATTAATTCGCTTCTTTTCATATTATATAGATGCTATTTCCTCTGGTGTAGGTTCTTCTTCTGGATTTGGTGCCGGAGTTTCTCCTGCTGGTGTTTCTCCCGCTGGAGGCAACTCTCCACCTACTGGCGGTGCGGATGTTCCTCCAATTTCTCCACCCAAAGCAGTTGGACCACCAATCGCGGCTAAATCACTTTCTTTCTGAACATTTGCCTTAGTATAAAGAAGTCTTGCAATTGATTTGGTAGCATTTTCTTGCTGTGGCAAAGATGTTAAATCATATTTTTTGCCTGCTACTATTGCTTCAAAGTCATTTGTATTCCAAATAAGCATGAAACTTTGTCCATTTCTTAGATTAACTCTAAAAGTAGTAGGCTTAGGGGCAACCCAATCTACACCTTGTATAAAACTTGCATACTGATCTGTCAATAAATCAGTCAAGGTATCTCTTAAATAGGCAAACTCCTGAACATTATCATCATTTCGAACATTGATAATATTCTTTTTATTCTGTACCGCCTTTCTAATTATGTCTTTTAGTTCGCTCCTATTCATTATGATTAATATTTAACACTCCAGCAATCAAAGCTCCCGATCTTCCAAGCTCTTGTATATCGGATTTTTTTAATGTTTTCTCACCACTTGTGTATTCAACACCGAAAGTTCCAAAGTATCTGCCATGTATATCTTTCAATGCAAAAAGATATGTGCTTTTACAACCAGAAATATCTCCAACATCTGTCAATCCATACTTATTGATGTTTTCATCTACATATGAAGTGATAACTATTTGATCGTTTTCTATTAATTCGTTTGTTGATTTGCTAAAAAGACTAAGAGGTATATTTTGAAACTTATATTTGATTGATGGAACACCATGCTTTACTATTTCATAAAACATACTAAATTTCTGTATCGATTTACCTGTTGGTAAAAAGTGACCACCATTATGAATTTGGCTTATCCAAACTCTATCAGCATCAAATTTATCTCTTATTCTTTCTAACTTATCTTCAACTTCATTATTTAAAGTACAAGACTCTTTAATGATATCCTTCTTGCTTAGATTTTTTTCATCAAGATAATGTTTGCCGAATAATACAATTATTGGACCTAATACCCCTGAAATAAATGCAACAATAATATCGCTACTCGGACTCATTTTTCTTCTTTAAGTTGCTTAATAGTTCTTCGTACTTTTCTTGTAAAGCATTTTCTTTACCACCGACCCAGTCTTCAATAACGCCTTCCTCTGTAACAAAGCTTTCTTCACCTTCCGATAAATACTCTTTGTACTCTTGCTCAAGATCTTTAATAAATTCATCTCTATCTTTTTTAAGTATGTTTTCTGTATATTCCGTATACTTTCCTTCAATAACTAATTTTGTATCATGCTCAATTAAGCAGTTAAAACAAAATTTATGCAAAGGATATACCCTTTTGTCTACCGATTTATTCATTGCTTTTTTGCAATTAGGGCAGATTAATGGTATATGAGCCATCTTTCGTATTTCATCAAGCTTGGTTAGCTTAATTTTAATACCATTCTTAATAACATAAGTCTTACCTCCCTCTTCAAATTCTTCACCTTCCTTATGCTCTTGAGCCTTCTGATAGCCTACTTGAACCTTTGTTTTAGCACCAAAATCTTTTTTAATAAGATTTCTTATCCGGGAAACATCTGAGTCTTTAAACTCCTTTAATAGAAACGATTCGTCTTTCACAACTTTTTATTTATAGTTTATTTTTTCTTTGCTTGAGCAGTAGCGATTGCAAACGCATTATACGTTTTTCCTGATTTAGATGTAAACTCACCACTTTTGTCTGCACCAGTTTCTTTTTTAATTGCCTTAACTATCTTCTCTTTATTTTTAGATTCAGATTTAGTAAGTTTTCTTTCTTCTAATTCTTTAGATTCATTGTAGTTAAATGCTTGTTTTTCAGATTTTTCTGCCGATCTACTACCAGCATTAATATCTGCCGCAGCTTGCTTTTTAGCATTCTCGAGAGAATGTCCTTTATCCATATATTTTTTAACTAATTTATCAAACATAGGATTTTTTGCCTCATCTAAAGAAACATCACCTTCGGCAGTATCATCTACATCACCTTCTACGGGCTCATTTATTGGAGATAATGCTGGACCATTAAGCATGGCAATTCTATCTTGAAGTTTCTTGCGGTTTATACGATGCTTTTTGATATTCATTTCAGCTTCTGGTGCCTCATTAAGAACTTCTTCTGCTAATTTGCTATTAATAGAATCTATTTCCAATTGCAAAGCTTGAACTTGACTTGCTTTAGATGCATTATGAGCATCTTCTTCAATCTTTTTTATAATGCTTTTTACATTATATTCTTCTTCCATTGGTAGATTTTTCTTCTTATCAATAGCTTCATTGATTAAAGACTTAAGCAAATTTAGGTTTTTCATATTTTCGTATATTTCTTCGTGTTGTTTTCCGTATTTTCTTAATAAAACCCCCGCTAAAGCATTAGCCTCGTTTTCAATAGGAGAACCTGTATCTCCAGAATTCACATCTAATCTATTATCTTCGGCCTGCTTTCTATGAACTAACTCATGTGCTAAAGTTCTTAATATATCCGCAGTATTTCTATTCTTTACATATAGCCAAATACTATTATCACCTGAACTAAAAACACCAAAGGTATGGTTTGCCTTGGCTAATTTAGTGTCATATGACAAAGTTATTTTAGCTGGAATATTCTTTAAATTAATTTCCTGGGAAACAAATTTAATAAATTCCTTTATAATATTAACTTGTTGATGATTAACTTCTAAATCATCCGTACTTTCATTAGAGAATGAATACAATTTATCAATATATCCTCTATTTCTCAACTCTTTAAAAACAAGATTTTCAATAGAGTATTCTCCTTCTTTTTCTAAACCAGTTTTTCTATACTGCTTTATCTTATCCTTTAGTGCAGATATATCTTCTGATGATTTATTTTTTGCTGAATCTATTTCATCCATTAATGGCTTGGCTTTCAATTCAATCTCTTGATCATCGATTTCTATCTTATTATAAATAGGTTTATCTATCCATTTGTTTGATATTAATGAATAAATTCCCGAAGAAAAATGAGGTTCATTTACATCCTGAACATACATTTCTATTGGATAACCCTTATAACTTAATTTGAATTGGTTGTTAAATTGATTCTTTTTAAATGTGAAGTACTCTCTCCAAGAATCTAACTCTTTGAATCCAGTAAAATCTAATAATAAATGAACATCAATATCGCTAAATTTTGTCCAGTTATAATTTGCGGATGAGCCTGTAAGAATAATATCTTTAATTGGAACCTCAATATTTAATTCACGATAAAAAGATTCAGCAATCTTCAAAAATATAACCCTTGCTTCTTGGATTATAGATTCTTCTGAGAAGATAGCTGGATTTAGTTTATCCTGATTAGTATATTCTTCTAATGATATTCTCATTATGACAATGTCAATAAGTATTTTAATTGGTTTATTTCACCAATAGCTTCATCAAGTATGTTTACTAAATCGCTATGCTCAGATACTTTTTCACGCATTCCATTAAATAATGTTTTAGCTGTATTTACGAATGCCTCTACATTGCTATCGCTATAGTTTACTACTTGAATATTTGGAGATCCTTCTTCAATAGAAAATCTTTCATAAATACCAATATATTTTTCAATAAAACTATCTATAATGTCTCCAATTGAATCGTAGATTCTTCCAAACGATTCATGCTCGGCTACTCCTTTTGTCTGCCAGTGAAATATTTTTAATTGACTTTGTAATTCTAATAAAGCAAGAGCTTCTTTAGCACAATTATCAGAAGATTCCGTATTTTGTTGTAGTTGTTTTGGTTGACCCATTAAAGCATAATCAGCTTCTATTTCTTTCAATAAGTCAAACATTTTAATCTTTGCCATAATCTATCCTTTAAAATTTGGATCTAATGATAATACAACTTTACGAGCCATCTCGGCATATCTCGGAAGGCTTTTGTTTTGAATTGCTAATCTAACTATTTTTAATTTAGGAAGAAACTTTTTCAAAATAGTCATAAACTCAGGATCATTATCAATTCTGTCTGAAAATGCTATTACCTGTTGATTTTTTGTTAAAACATTATCCATGGAATCTCCATCATTAGCCGTAGGAGCTTTAATAGTTTGTTCACTAACTGAATGCTCGCTTTGGATATAGTTTGCTATAGTTGAAATATAGTCTTCAGCATTTGTTATTTTGGATTGAACCCATGCTTCTAATTCCGTATTATCAGAAATTTTATCGTGAATCTCTTGGGCTAATCTAATGATTGTTGCCAATTGGTTTTTGGCCATATCACCCTCATAATCTTGATATTTTTCTCCCGATTGACCTCCCTGGCAACTGCATGGTGAATTCCCACACTCACAAAGGTTTTCTTTCAAGTGCTCTTTTTTAATATCTCTTAAGATGTCTTCTAATTTCATATACTTTGTAAATAAAAAATGCTGATACTCTTATAAATATCAGCAAATCTTATTTAATTTAATTTTTATACTACCAACTCTTCTTTAAGGTATTCTGAATTACCAAATCATGTGGATCATCTTCTTCGTGCTCTAATTTAAATACATCATATATCTTCATAAAGTTAGCATAGTCATGATCAATCGTATTATTACTCAATTTTAGTTGCCATCCTTTGCCTTGTATTGATTTTCCTTTCTTATCCTCTCCTCTTGTTGATGCTTTCAACCAAATAATACCTGTTTCTTCAACAATTGCTTCAGGAAATAGCCTATTCCAAGCCTTTACATAAGCACCAAGTTGCCAAAAATATGAAGCATGAACCAAGTTTGATGTCTTAATATCCCAAATCTTTAATTTATTCTGGTGTTTCACGGTTAAATCGAGAGTCCCTGCATATATATCTTCATCATTAAATAGGTAAAATTCACTTGCTATGAGCTCAGGCTTCTCTCTTTCCCAAAATTCTGCGAATTTTAAGATCATTTCCCATACATTTTGAGGATAATTTAAGTGACCAGTGGGTGAAATCCATGTTAATTCTTCCCCCTCAAGGTATTTTTCTATAGCTTCATGCACTAAAGAGCCTTCATATCCAGCACGATCCCGGATTAAATCAGCATTCATTCCTGTCTCTTTAAGCCAATTTTCGAACCATTTTCCTTTGGGAGCACTACCTAAAATAGTTGTTACTGATGGGTAATATACACCTGTTTCAGGGTGTTTGTAATACCGCATGTCATTAACGTGAACTCTTGAAAGTTCAGGAAAAAACTTTGCCTTTTTGGATAAAATAGGGTCTTTAATTGATACTACTGTCATATTAGAATAATTTTAATTTTATTAATTGTTTGAAATCAAATGGTTCTACTTTTTCTAAAATTTTAATAGAATTTTCAAATCCCATTTCATTAAAGTCTTTATCTTTTCCAAGATCCACAAAGTAAACTTCTTTACCCATAGACATAAGTTTTTCACAATGTTTAATTGCATCCTTTTTGGCATCATTATCTAACGCAACATATATTTTCTTTACATCTCCTGTAATTAATTTAACCATTAATTCTTTTGATATATTTTTGCCGAATAAAGGAATTGCATTTCTTCTTAATGTAATTGCATCAAATGCACCTTCTACAAGTATAATCGGAGCATCCCAATTAATATAGTATTCCATCCCAATTATATTCCTTGAAACAGCAGGATTATCATATTTTCTTGCACCTTCAATGTATGATCTTGCAATAAAATAATTTAGTTCACCAATACTATTATAAGATGGTATAATTATTCTATTAGCATACTTACCCGATGGGCAAAATCCAATATTATAACTTAATAAATGGGCATAAGTTATTCCCCTTGACAATAAAAACGAATTTGCCCTTTTAGCTTGACTTCCTAAAAATGGATCGCTACTTTGAAAATCAGCCAAAGGAAGGAATTCTTCAGGTAATTTTACTTTTGTTTCATCAACAAGCACTTCTTCACCCGGATTTTCTGGAAGTATGTATTTGAGCTCTAAATATTTTGAAGATGGAACTTCTAATTTTTGAAGAAGACTTTTAATTGTTTTTCCACGAAAACTATTGCTCTGACCACATACCCAACATTGCCATCTTTGGGTAATTAAATTGATTTCTAATTTTCTTTTATGGTGCTTGCATTTAGGACAATAGAATGCTCTATTTTCTCTACTTGTTTTCTTTCCTACACCTAAAAGGGATTCTAAAAAGTATGCGAGTGCATCTAAATTCATAACCAGATTTTTAACAAATATAACTAATTTTTTTAGATTGACAAGTCTTTTCTGAAATATTTACCAGCAATATTTTTGTTATACCATCTATCAGGATTTTCTAAAACTTCATTTATATAAAGATATTTCTCTTCAAAATAACTAAGCTCTTTTTTACCTGAACATAATCTTAATATTGTTCTTTTGAACTTATCTTCACCTAAATCCTTAACTTCTTTCTTGAGCTCATCATCTGAACCCCAATACTTTTTCCAATCGGACTCTTTGGTTATTTTTTCTTTTGTTTTCTTTCTTCCGATTTTTCCTTCTTGTGCCGCCAAAGCTCTAACTCCAAGTTTTTTTGTTCTTGTAGAGGTTAGAGACTTTTTGCCAATATATTTTTTACCTGTTTCTAAATTTTCAATTTCATAAACAAAACCAGTATGTTTTTCGAAATCTATTTTATCCTCGTTTAACCACATATTATGCACCACCTAATGTTATACCAATAGTTGTTTGATTACTTGCATTTCTTGTACCATATCCTGTGACAGTTAATGATCCAAAGTTACTTGTTTGTAATGGGAATCCATTTGTACTTGATATTGCTATGTATTCAGGGTTTTGTCTTGCCGTATCTTTATAAACTCCTGATACTTCAACTCTATATGGACCAGAATATGGTGTAATTAAGAACGTATTTTCTCCGATTGAAAGACTTGATTTATTTTTAGATAACACAAGTACGTTGCCACTATTATAGATATTAATCGAGTCAATAGTTCCCAATGTCATAGGTTGAGTATATGCAGTTATAGTGACATATGTAGAGAACACAGGAGATGGAGAAGGCGTAATACTTGGTGTCACAGTAGGTGTTGGAGTAACACTTGGTGAAGCGGCAACACTTGGACTAACCGTAATACTCGGTGTTATACTTGGTGTTACACTCGGAGTAGCCGAAGGCGAAGTACAAATTGGTACAACTACAGATTCGACAACTTGATATGCAGCATCCTTTGGATCTGAAACGTAAAGCGTATATGTTCCTGCACTTGTATTAGCAGGTATCGTTATAGTTTGAGGTCCAGATGACAATATAGAATCTACTATAATTTGATTAGTATTAGATACCATAAAGTATCTAATTTGGCCAGATGTATGAGTATAATTTACTGATAACTGCATATATTAACAACTAACACTTGAGTTTGAAACTTTAACCGGATTAACTAATGTGCTTGTAGGCACAACCGCTTTCTTTACACAATCTTCCGCAGCTCTTCTAATTCTTTCTCTTCTTCTTTCGGTATCAGGAGGACCTGATCCTTTGAATGGATCTCTACTTCTTGTTGGAGTTGGACTATTAGTTCTGCCATTAAAAGACAAATCTACATAATTATTTACAGATTGGTTAGCACTATCAAATTTAAGTATGATATTCATGTCCGACTTTTTAGTCATCGGAATTGGTTTTGCGAATTTACCAACCGCTAAAAGATTGCCATCATCATCATAAAGACCTACCCCAGTAGAATACGGAGAAAAATCAGAACCCGTAGCAAAACTTAATATTTCACTTTCTAAATTAGTTTTATCCTGCAATAAACTTGGGTTATAAGTCAAATTGAACTCATCTTCATTAACGAGACATTTTACTGCCGTTTCATGAATTGTATGTTCATTATTAAAACTTATGGTATATGGTATCATATTATATAAATATACTATTTATTTTATTATGGGCAATAGTAGAAGCTTGTCTTCTGAATTGAACCATTATATCCTGAAGGAGTTGTGCATTGAGTTAATGTCGTTCCTGTGTAAGTATAAAATGTTTCAGTAGGATAAGGCAATACATATCTTTGTCCACTTCCATCAGGGGCTATTGTAGTGTAAGCGTAACCTCCCGAACATCCTGATAATTCATAGTAAGTTGTTGTTGGACAACTTCCATTTGAAGGTGCACTTGTTCCCCTTGCAATGTCACCATAATAGTATTGATTATATGTAGATGAGCACTCATTTGTGTCCTTATACACTTGATAATTGTTACAATTATCACAAGTAACATATCCTTGATCACTTAAAGAAGGTGATGTAGAAGGAGAAGAGTTAGAAGGATTGCTTGATTGCCAAGATCCGTTTACTTTGTAAATATCTGCACCCGTGTAACATGAATTGTTATTTTGGTATACTGCATAACTATTAACAGTTCCTCCCGAACATACATAATAGGTTCCTACTTGACCTCCTTGAACTTGACTTAAGTTAGCACCACAATTAGTTGCATCACAAGTTGCTACTAACTCCTCATTGCCTGCCCAACTATTATCACAAGTGTATCTCAATCTTCTGTAACGAGTTGTACCTGTACAATAGTAGTAGTATTCCGTTCCCGTACATGCAACTTTACAATCTGCATTAGTTTCAACTGTTCCAGTTTCTTGGTTATTACAATAGTAATATTGCTTTCTTTTTGTTTGGTTACCTTCACAATACCAACTTCCAAAGTAAGTTCCACTACATCCAACATTACATGTACAACTACAACTACTAATTAAAGTATAAGAAGTAGTACCGCAATCATTAATAATTCCTTGTCTCAATTCATTACCTGAACAATAAGGAGACCCGTTATTTACATAATGCTCTACATTTAGCATTGTGAACGTGTATGTAGTATTTCCAGTAAGGGTAATTACGGTTCCACTTGAGTATGCTGATCCATTCAATGTTGCATTACAAACATATTGAGTTGTGTAATCAATTCTTATTGTTGTTCCTTGTGCATAACTTCTGTTTCCAAAGTCCCAATTTGGATCCGCAGTTCCATTGATATAAACCGTATACGAGTCAGCATTTAGGCTATTTCTTGGGTCGATAGATACTGTTGCATACAATACCGAAGGAGTCGGTGTTATTGTCCTTGTAGGAGTAATTGTAGGCGTTGGTGTCAACGATGGCGTAGGTGTTACGGTTCTCGTAGGAGTAATTGTAGGCGTAATAGAAGGTGTCGGAGAAGGAGTTGGACTTGGAATAACTTCAAATGTTACTTTGATAGTATCAAACTCATTTTCATTAGTACCTGTACTATTCATAAACAATGTTCCAAATGTATATGAAGGGGATCCTACATTTATTGTTACAGTTGGATTAACATTATTAGGTACAAATTTTTCTATTTTTTGAATTCTATAACCAGCACTTGATGTAATAGTAGAACCAGATAAGTTATATGTGGTTATACCTAACAATATTAAGTTATAGTTTGTATTAAATGATGCATTTCCACCACCAGAATTAAGTGTCATTGTTCCAACACCTGGGGTTGTCAATAAATCAAAGTAGTATTTATATGGCAACGTACTTGTACTCGGAGTTATACTCGGAGTTATTGAAGGAGTTATACTCGGAGTTATACTCGGAGTTTCCGAAGGAGTTACACTTGGAGTAGGTGTTGGTGTTGAAGAAATAGCTGGTGTTACCGAAGGAGTTACACTTGGAGTTTCACTTGGAGTTATACTTGGTGTAACACTTGGTGTACCAGTTATAGATGGTGTAGGGGTTGGTGTAGGAGTAGGTGAAGGACTTACACAAAGACCAACAGAACTAATAACCGCTGTTTCTGAACCACTACCACTAACATATAAAACATTTGGTGACCCGATTCCTCTTAAATAAAATTCACCATTAGATGTACTTAATTCTGCTTGTAATTCAGAAATTGTCCATACATTATCTCCTGTTGGTACCTGATAAAGTGTATCACCAACGGCTAATGGTTGATTAGCATCATAAATATTAATAGAAGGATTAACTGAAAAGCAAACATCGCTATTAGTTAATGCTATATAGTAATAAGAACCATCTAATGGGTTACTTGGACTTGGTGTTATACTTGGTGTAATACTCGGAGTAAGACTTGGAGTAATACTTGGTGTAACACTTATAGAAGGAGTAGGTGTAACACTTGGAGTTTTAGTTACACTTGGGGTTGGTGTAGGTGTAATACTTGGAGTTATACTTACACTTACACTTGGAGTCGGGGATGGGCTTGGATTAATACATCCTATATAGCTTCCTGTAATAAACTCTATTCTACAAGCACGACTTCCTGTTTGGAAGTTATCAAAAGAAAGTAAAGTGACCGAATCTGATAATGCAATATCTTGTCCATAAGGAATAAATATTGAACTATCACCTGAATCTACAAAAGTATTGCCACCTGCAACCCCGGTTCTTCCATTAGGTCCTGACCAATTGTATCCACTTGCAGAAGCCGTAACAAAATATGTTTCAGCCAAAGAATTACTACCCGATACCTCTTTATAAACATTTACATCAAAATGAACATCTGAATACCAAGTTGACCTAAATCCAGATCCTCCAGAAGATATTTTTGGTATTATATTAAAACCATAATATGCAGTTTCTCGAGGATATGAATAATCTCTTAAGCATACTTCTTCTAAATCTACTTTTACCGTAGTGGTGGCTGAATATGAAAAAGGATTAGTTACTCCAACTGGTATTAATGGTTGATAGAATTTACTAATAGAAGCCTCCGAATAAATTGTTGAGTTACTAAAATTACTATCGTATAAATAAAAATTACTTTCACATGAAGCCGAGCCATTAGTACTTCCTGAAATAATTCCTCTTCTAAAATCTAATACATGATTATCAATACTATCGAGATAATGACGAATAGTTACAAAATGAGGTTCAAGATAACCCATGTTTATATAACTATTTAAATTTTCTGTATCAGAGTTTATACCAGATAAAGTATCATTAAGAAGATACCAATTACTTGAATAATCAAGATTTTCGGTTGATAATCCTACAGCACTACCTGAAACATCATAAACGGTACTACTACCGGAATCCGCTAAAGTGTAAATGTTGGCGATACTTCCGCTATCCATTTTATAAAAGGTTCTATAAGGGGAAGAACCAGATATTGCATAGTATCCATCATATGGCTTTTGATATCCATATTCATCAAAATAAAGAGTAGTGCCTACTTGTAGGGATGAACTTTGGTCATAATATAATTCAATAGCCGTTGGATTGTTCTCAATCTTTAATTCATGGGTAAAATATGCTAATAAAGAAGAAGAAGCCGCAGATGAACTAACAGCACCAATTGTTGATATTGGAACTTGATATGATGATGTTGTTGGAACAGGAGGAGTAGATCCTGTTAAGTAAATAGGAGTATAAGGTGGAACTGAAGATGATATAAATGAAGTATATTTTTTAATTATACCATTAGCTTTAGATTGGGCATCTTGTTGACTTATAAAACTAAAAGAAGAACTTGATTTTAAATTTAAAACTTTCTGAGAGCCACCAAACTCCATACCCCCTTTAGGGTATATATTTATTATTTCTTGTTCTGGAAAATTAAAGTATATTGGTTTTGTTTGCTCAGGATCATAATAATCAATTGGTATTCCAGAACAATATGGTAATAAAAATAATCTATCTACCTCTAAAATTATATTACTACTTAATACATCTAATGATGATCTCCAATCTCTTACGATGTTTGGATCTTCTTCAATTAACGCATTAGTAGTCGATAAAACCTTTCGTGTTATAACACCACCAACTTGTTGATAAAAATAAACTCCATCACAATAATAACCATCAAGAGTTCTATTATAAATTCCATAAGGATCAGTTGGGAAATACCAATTCCAATCAACAAGATCACGCTCCCTATCTTTAAATTCTAAAGTATCTCCTACTTCCAAATAAGGACTATCAGCATAAACAATGTTTAGTTGCTTACATTCTTCATAAAAAAACTTAACAATTTTTTCTGTTAGTTTTATTATTATTAATATAGCTATTATAATTAAAATAACTACCAAGGCAATTGTAGCGGCAGCAGCGGAACTTACTGCGGCTGTAGATGTAATAGAGGAACCTGTGCTTCCTACAATAGTAGCTTTTGTTCCAACAGCGGTTGCCGAAGATATTGCTTGACCCGAACTTGCATACATTGTCAATGGAATGGTTTCTCCTCCTATAGCTATAGAACCAACAGTTATTTGAGTAAGAGCTGGACCACCAGCCGTTATCATCATTCCTGGTTGGGCTCCAACGGCAATTAAGTGAGCCAAACTACCTTGGGCCACAGTTACTGCACCACCTGATAATCCAATTCCATGTGAGAGTATAGTACCCGAAGAAGCTATACCAGAAGCTAATCCAGCACTTGCTGCTCCACCAGCAGTTGTAGATGCAATAATAGCAGATGCGGGGGCTGTAAATAAAGGAGTTAATCCTGATCCAACACCTGATAGTCCAAGAGCACCATATAAGCCTGTTCCGCCAGAAACACCTGCAAGTGTTAATAAGCCTAAATAAGCCGCAGCACCAAGAGGTAATCCAGCCGCCATTAAATTTGAAAGTTCAAAAACATTGTTCCATGCAGTACTACTTGCAAATCCTCTTTTATAGCCATTTGTAAGTCTAAGCATCGCATGCTGTTGACCCGTTATTGGATAAAATTTACTATTACTAAAAACAAATTTAGCAAAGTGATTATCATTTGATAATTGCTCGTTAAGATTATATCCTGTAAAATATTGATATTTAGTAGGTGCAGGTATAGATGCTTTTAAATAATAATCAGTAGTTTTTCCAATATCTGACAATACTATATTTACACAAGCGTCAATTGAAGATGCATACTCATAACTTTGAGGAGTTGATTCAATTACTTCTATTTTAACCTTTTTTCCTACTGCTTGATCCCATCCACTTGTTGATGCTTTGAAATGTATTTTAGTTCCAAAAGATCTATCGTATGGACCACCTACTTTTATAACATTTGCATTTTGTTGTAATGAATAAAAATATGGGAATGCAGGTTGACTAAAATCAGGTAGTGCCCAAAGTTTGTGTCCCATCGGAAAGGGATCTGATGATCCACTTTGAACATTAATTCTCGAATACAACATTGTTGTTAATCTTGAACTATTAGCCGCGTCATATGGTGAATATGCATGTACACCTGCTTGAAAATCATATAAAGGCGTAGTACAATCGTATTCTATACTAAAATTACATACAGAAGAATTTAATGAAAACCCAGTATTTACTCCTGCCGCACAAATAATTTCAATTCTATCTGTTGTCTTCTTTGAATTTGGATTTACAATTACATATATTCTTTTTTTAACACCGGCCCCTAATGCAATAGCACTATTATCAAATGGTATTTCAAATCCACTTGCAACTCCATCTGGGCATGGATAGAACACATCATCTAAACTAAATCCAATTGAAAAAGGAGAACCATTAGATGTTTTAAAACTTACAGCAGCATATGTTAAAATATCACTTACTTGATTTGATGTAAATGTTATATCAAATGTAAGATAGCCCCAAGTGGAGTTTGTTAAGTCAAGTGATTTTTTTTTATTACTAATTGACTTACCATTCTTATAAAGCTTGGAATTAGCAGCACTAAAGTCTGTTGCTGAAAAAGATATAGATGTCGAATTAGTTAAAGGCATGCTTTTGTTTTTAACAAGTTATATTTTCTATTATGGCAGGATCACATCCTTCATAGAAAGTTGGATCACCATCATTTACTATAAATATGTCACTATTATTTCCTGTGAATGATTTATAGAAGCCATCATCTGCCAAAGTAGTTAATGCTTGATTTTTATACCATGGTGATACTAAATATGGGTTGTTTCCATTAGCGGCTAAACTTGCACTACTAAACCAAATACTCGCTGTTGTTGGACAAGTAGAGCAGAAGTTTGATTTTTCATTTAAACTCATTGTTGTAGCCGACCCAGTCATAACACAGAATGGTATCTTTGTCTTCTCATTATCTTTAAATAATCCGTATACAACGGCTCTATTTTTTATAGTATGAGCATAAGAAGAACTTGTTGTTAATAAATGATTTCCTACTTCTCTTGGAGAATATGACCATCCAACAAATGTTGTATTTGTACCAGAATCTGGAACACCAGCCACATTTATTACATCATTATAAGAACCGCTTATAGTTATTGCATATCTGTAAGAATTGTTATCAGGAGCATAAATAGCTCCACCTGCGTTAGCATTTAAATATATTGGCTCAAATGTTACTGAAAGTTGACCACAATCAATTTGTTCTGCTCTGTATAAAGAACCATCGGCATCTTTTACCCAAGGATCAAGTATTCCAGATACACTTGTAAACTGATATGGATTAGATGAACCAGATGTCCAAGTTACACCACCATCTTTACTAAATTCATAAGGACTTGTTCCACCACTACCAGTCACCGCTAATATTCCATTAGCACAATCTACATTAGCAATTAATAATAATGCAGGTATTGGTGATCTTGAAGGTGTAATACTTGGTGTTATCGAAGGCGTAATACTCGGTGTAGAAGTAACACTTGGTGTAGGCGTTACACTAATACTTGGCGTTACACTTGGTGTAGCACTAATACTTGGAGTTACACTCGGTGAAACAGAAATAGAAGGAGTTACCGTTACACTTGGAGTTACGCTTGGACTTACACTAATGCTTGGAGTTACACTAACAGTAATACTTGGAGTAACACTTGGTGTTAAACTTGGGGTAACACTTGGTGTAGTTGTAATCGAAGGAGTTACACTTGGACTAACACTAATACTTGGAGTTACACTTGGAGTTCTACTTGGTGTAATACTTGGTGTTGCACTTGGTGTAACAGAATTAGTTGGAGTTACAGTTGGAGTAGCAGTCGGACTTGGTGTAACAGCAGGAGTTCTACTTGGGGTAGCAGTCGGTGTTACACTTGGTGAAACACTAATGCTTGGAGTAATAGAAGGAGTAACACTTGGTGATACACTAATACTTGGAGTAATACTTACTGTTATACTTGGACTTATACTCGGAGTAACGCTAATACTTGTAGTTATAGAAGGAGTTACCGAAGGAGTTACACTTGGAGTTTCCGAAGGAGTTACAGAAATACTTGGAGTGATACTCGGAGTAACACTAATACTTGGAGTTACGCTTGGACTTTCAGAAATACTTGGCGTAATCGAAGGAGTTACACTTGGGCTAACACTAATACTTGGGGTAGTAGTCGGAGTAGGAGTAGGTGATGTAGTAGGAATAGGAGTAAGCGATGGGCTTGATCCTAAACTTGGAGACACCGTTACCGAAGGAGTTACGCTCGGAGTTCTTGTAACACTTGGTGTTATAGAAGGAGTTACGCTCGGAGTTCTACTTGGTGTTATGCTTGGTGTAACACTCGGAGTAATACTAATGCTCGGAGTTACACTTGGTGTAACACTTGGACTTACTGTTATAGAAGGAGTTACGCTTGGCGTTATAGTAATACTTGGAGTAATACTTGGAGTTGGAGAAGGAGAAGCCTCAACCAAATCATAAAGATCATCACACTTTTTATAAACGTCAATTTTTATTGACTTATAATCACTATAAACACCTTTATTGTCCAAAACTCTATAAAAAGCATCATATGCACCAGGAGTAGAATTAGTAAATCTAATAACTGCTGATGATGGAGTGCTATAAGTAAACCCTGTAGTAGCATCAGTTATTTCGTATGATGCTATTGTTATTGATGGATGAAGAGCCGCTAAATTAATATTATAATATCCACCACCATCTATAATTGATTGGTCAAACAATCGGTAATATAGATTATTTACAGATGGTTTTATTGGTATAATTGCCTCGTATCCACCTGTTATTATTACGCTACTACCACTTATTGTTACCGTGAAAGAAGAATCTAAACTTCCAGTCCAAGATAAATCCTCTGAAGTTGAATAAGTTTTTTGAAGAGAAGTTTCTCCATTAATTGAAGCTATGCCTTCTTCGTAAAATATATTACCTACATGAACCGAACCACTACCTATGTCATATAAATTTCCATTTTCATCATCTGTAATGTTGTATAAAGAAGATGACATTATAAATGAACCAGGCTGTATTCTATTACCAAAAACATTTTTAGTAATTCCTATTACTCTGATAGAATTTAAAGCACCTGTTGGAAAATTTTTAATTATTCCATCATATGTTTTTTCCTCATAACCAAAATAATTTCTTTCTCCAGTTTGAGTATCTCTATACTCCGATAAATTAAAGGATCCCGAAGAAGCTTTAACTACGGAGCCACTATAATTGGCTTGAAAAAATAATTGATTTAAAGAATCGTATAAGAGCTTATCGTATGTTCCATTGCTGGTTGCATCAGAAGCTGGATTGAATGATCCAGTTTTGTTTATACCACTATAAAACTTAAGGTCAGAGGAATTATTAAAATCTGAAGCGTTAGTTATGTTATAAACATACGCTTTATTGACCGTAATCGGTGAGATGATAACGTCCCCTGCCTCGAGTTTTTTGAAAACATACATATAATTAGCTTAGTAGTCTAATTTAACCTGAATTAATGCTTCTTTAGTGAAGTCTTTTATTAATGGTTTTGACATTTTTGCTACCGCTAAAAGGTCACCTTCGTCATTATATAAGCCAATTGTTGTAGGGAATACTTGAGGATTGTCGATTAATTCCGGATAAAGAAAACTACCAGTTGTATCTACAATACTTGGATTGGTTGTATAGTTTAAATCTCCGTTTTTAACTCTAACATATACATATTTTGAGTGGATTGTTTCTTGGCTACTTCCTGATAACTCAGTAAAATATGACATAAACTTTCCTGCATTGTTAACATTGTTAGCCAATGTAATTCCAATCCCTTTATTTCCTGTTGATAGTTGAAGAGCATCCCCATTGAATACAACAAGACCTAAATCAGGAAAAACATATCCATAACTACCACTTGCGGTATTACTAATATTTTGTCCAGAGAAAATGCTACCATTACTACCTGATACCAAGTCGAAATATCTTCTTGAATTAATGTATTTATTAGTATTTAAGTCTTTACTATTATCGCTTAATTGTAAAACAGTACCTCCGCTTGTTAACTTCAAGTTAAAAGATCCTGGCAATAAAGCTTCTTTATACTGCTTTCTTGAAAAAGATAAAGCAAATAATGTATTTGCACTACTTATGCCAGAAAAACTAACTGTAGTGCTTTCATCACCATATATTAGATTTCTTATGCTATTGTAGACTATTTTACTATATCCAACACCTTGTGGAGTTGATGTTTTAGAATATGAACCATCTTTGTGGCCAAATTGAATTGAGAATTGCGAATATCCACTTGCTACATCGTTTGGATGAGCATAAACATTTGTAGCCTTCTCATCTTCCCAAGTCTCACTTGAAGAAAATAAATACCCATTTGTATTCTGTCCTTTGTAAAATTTAGACAAAGAGTTAGAATCAACACTTGAAGTTGTAAATAATGGTCTTGTAACTAACTCCGAAGCTACTACAGAATCATCGGCTGCTAATTTAATATATGAGGTCATTTCTTAAGATTTACTTATTGTTAGTATAGCATTGAATCTTGCACCAGAATCTTTACCCATTACTTCTAATGTAGTAGTAACGGTTGTTCCACTACCAAATAATGCAGTTGAATCGGTTGCCTTTATTGTAAATTTATTTCCAGATATGCTTGTAGATAATCTTGAACCTGCTGTTGAGTTTGCACCTTGAGCCGCTACCGATTGATCGCTTACTACTGAGAATAATCTTGAATCTCCAATTGTAATTATGTAACCAGAGCTTTCTGCTGCCGTAGTAAAGTTCAAAGTAGAAGGTTGAATTGTTTTGCTTTCACTCAACTTGAATGTATAATTTGCATTTATATTACCAATTACTGGTAATTTAGTTGTAGTTGAACGGCTTGCTGTAAACAATTTATACTTTAACAATTGTGTATCATCAGGGAAAGCCTCTAATACCGGAGTCAACTCTATAGTTTCCCCATAAAATGCTGAACCCGATGGGTGAGAAGTATTATATAAAGTATAATCAATCTCATCATCTGATAATGCAAATTGTGATATGTTAAAGTTACCTTTGGCCAACATTTCTCTACCTTTTTTGGTAAGGATGGCATCTACGGTAACATAAGTTGAATTAAGAATTCCCATTGTATTGTTTTATTTATAAATATAGTTCTTTTTAAAAAATTATATCGAAGACATTATATTGGTCTTATTCTTTATAGAATTAAGAGTGTTTTCTAAATTGTCTTGAACCCTTTTATTTAGATTCCAAGGTATTATAAATCCAGGATTATCAGCACCTGCATCTCCAAATCCACCATCCGTGTAACTATAGTTTAATATCAATGAGTTTTCATCCAAAAATCTTGATAAAAAACAAACTTTATATGTCTTTCCTGCTTTTATATCTGTAATTAAACTTTGTGGTATATCTGAACAAGTCAATGATAATCTTGATCCTATATTACTTTCAGCTCTTTCAACTCTAATTAAGTATTCTGTTGTTTTAGTAGTGCTTTCTATCACCTTAAAGATAACAAAACTATTTCTATTTATATAGAAATCTTCAGTTATTTCTCCAAAATCCGCTTTAGCTTTACTTACATTTGTTCCTACTTGAGGCAAAAATCTTGCTCTATTGTACATGTAGTTTATAGAATCAGATAAAAATATTTTACCATCTGGCTGAACTTCGAGTTTTATATTATCTGATTTAGCGGTTGCATTTATAGATACATTAGAACCTACTAATGTTTCAGATGCTACCGTTCCACTAACAACACTTCTGAATAATTCTATTTCAATATAATCATTTTTTTCTAATGAATATTGGGCGAAAGTTTTAAAAGAAGTTCTTCCTATTGAAACATTTGATGATGATTCTATCCAACCTGCATTACTCAACAAACCACCAATAACAATAGATTCATTTAATTGTTTATAAGCAACATATAAAGGCTCAGAAGATTGAGATGTTTTGTCTCTAATTACTTCTTTTCTTACTTTTATAAAGTATCCAGCCCCACAAACAAATGTATAATTTCTTTCGTATACTTCTAAAATATATCTATCAACTCCTTGCAATGTAACTAAAGTATTACCACGAGGACTACTACCAATTGGGTCCTGGTTGTAAGCATTCACTTTAGTAAGAACTCTTGAATCTACCAAGTCCCATTTACTAACATCTGTATTATATGATAGTGCATCATTAAAATCACAGGTAAGATTATTCACTTCATATAAATTACGGAAATAATTAATAATCAATGAATTAACATATCTATCGTTATATAAACTTGTATCCCAATTGTAATAGAAATCGATTTCGGGAGAAGATGTTCCAGTCTTAGTAAATGATTTTAATAAAGTTCCGTTCTTGTATAAGTTTAATTTATAAGTAACTTCCCCCGAGGAAACAAAAACTGTGTCGATTGAAAAGGAAACATCAATATTATATGTACTTGCTTGGGGAACTAAAAATTTGTTTAAAGTCCCTAACGATGAATCTGAATTAGTGTATGATCCATTGGCATTAGATAGCCCTGTACCAGCTTTATAATCAAATGCTCCGTATATTCTTGACCCATTTATAAGATATTTTGTTTCTGCACTTAGGGTTGTTCCAATTTTTGCATCTGGAACTGAAACTCTAACTCCGAAATTACCACCTGCATCATCAGGAGTATATCCATTTATATACTCAAAATTTAAACTTGTTTCATTTAATTCGGTTGTACCCGATTGCTGAAAATAAAGAACAGGTCTATAGGAAAATCCAGATTCAAATATTCTTCTTTTATAGTTTTTATATCCAGAATTCTTAAAAAATCCTAATACAAGCTCATCCCCACATCTAAATAGATTTTGAATATCACCTATATTTTTATTTGAAGTATTTAAAACCGTTAAACTTCCAGAAGAGTCTGAAAGATATCTTAAATCTAAGACCGTCTTGTTAGGTAAAAAACTTTCCTTTTTTATTTTATTGAATACGCATATCTTATTTGATGTTATTCCTACTGAACCAGAAGATGCATATGGAAGAAGGGAACCAGAATCTACATTCTTAGTACCTGAATGCCTACTTTTATCATACCAGGTAGAATTCAAATAACTTTCTTGAAATCTTGTTGACCCTGTTATAAATTCATTAACACCTCTTGTTGAACTTGGGTATAAATATTCTACCTTCTTATATAAACTTGATGTTGTAGAAGAAGTAATATTGTTTAATAATGCTGCGTATTTGGAACGATTAAATTCATATGTATCATCAGCGGTAAAAGTTTTTGTTGCTAAGTAAGGATTCTCGTTAATTAACTGAAAATCATCGTAATATGTTACTTGATTTCCTTGTATCCTACCCGTAAAAAAAGCTTCTCTATTTCCTTGAAGTTTACTATAATATGAACCTGTATTGTGATTTACTTTTGGAGAACCTACTAATACCGCAGGGGCAAATTGAGCAAAGTTTAAATTGGCTGTGCTGAATATTGCTCTATTTCTTTCTAAAATAGTCTTTTCTATTACAAGTCCAGCATTAGTTGCTGATCTTGCAGGTGCATTATCGTTTACTACTTTGAAAACAGTATTGTCAAAGAAGTCTGCTAACCTAATAAAATCTTTATAATCTATCATTTGTTGTAATTAGAAAAGTATTCTACTTTAAGTACATCTAAACTATTATAATTGCTTCCTGTTGGATTAGGATCACCAATATATTTTCCTACATCAAAAGAACCATAAGTAGATGCAATTTTTTTATTTATAGAATCTACAATACTTGTACCTACATTTAATGTCGATACAGATGAACTACTATTAGTTGTTAAACTTTTAACCAATCTATTCACCCTTGTCAGCACATACGGACTTTGTACGGTATTGTAATTAATATAAATTTTATTACTTGTTGGTGTTCCTATACCAACATAAGGTGTGCTATAATAAAAAGTTTCTCTCGAACCAGATAACGTAGGGTGAACCTGGGCATCTTGAGAATTATAATATTTAATATATTTAACTACGCCATTAATATTGTTTACTGATCCATAAAAATTATCAGTAAAGGATCCTGTTGAAATTTTTAAATCTGTTCCCAAGGGGAATCTTGCAAATAAGCTTGCCGTTGGTCCGTAAACCGTCTCTTGTATTGAACGTGGATTTAATACAAAATAGTTAAAATCTGACTCCTTTTTAGCGTAGTTCCAAAATCTTATATCAGAAATAGAACCTGAAATGTATTGACCAAATTTTGCTGTAGCGTAATCTGTATAATAGTTTGTTCTATAAGAGCCTGATGATGAATTATTTATGACATAACTTGCACTACCGCTATAAGCGAGTTTGCCATTTATTTCATTCTTAACAAATAGTTTGTATGTATCAGTATTAGCAGAAGATGACATCTGCATCATTACCGACCACCAACTTCCTGTATAGTAGTTAATAGGCATCATAGAAATTGATCCACTAACCAATCCCTGATCTCCTCTTAATACAAATTTTAAATCATTGTATGAACTACTTGCTGAATTCTGATAAATCTGTAAATCTAATAAGTCTACTCTGTAAATATCATCATATAGTTTAAACAAACTATGAGTTGTATTTGCTGGTATTTCTTTATCAAGCTTAAATCTGAATTCAGTAGTCTTTATATTATCTCCAAAGGTATTCCAATCTAATTGATAATAAGAACTACCTGTCATGTTGGTTGAATAGTTATATGTACTTGATTTATAAGTGTACATATTCATTTCATCCTTGAATATTTCTCCTCCTTCTTGAGGCTCAATAATTGTATCTGGCAATCCAAATACCATAAGGAGTAATCTTAAACCCTCATAGGTTCCTCTTGTTTTAGCAAGAATTGGAAGATTATGATGTAATCTTTTATAGATTTCATTTATATAATCACTTTGAGCCTTTTGAGTGTCTGTTTTTCTCAAATAACTATCTAATCCTTCATTTGAACTTGAGTTTCTAATATTGTATCCGTATGATTTTAATATCTCATACATGATTTCATTAGATAACTTATTATCATGCTTTGTATTGTGGATTTCGGTAAGGTTCTTTATAATAATCCATATATTATCATAATGGTGACCAATCATCTCCGTAAAGGTCTTTAAATTGGCGTTATCTGGATTATTTCTTATAAACTCTGGTATTGTATACCACAAGTAATTATTGTTCTCTAAATTGAATTCTTCTCCTGCTTGATACATACTATTGTACCAAGTTGTTGCTTGGGTAGATCCTGTTGCATAAAGAGTATATGGCCTTGTAGAGTTTGACTTTGGCCAAGTACTTGAACCAGATTCAAAGTACAAATACTGCTCCCAATGATCCAAATTATTAATTATTGAATTAAATTGAGTATCAATAGAAGACGTAGATAAATTTGCTAAACTCGATGACGCTTTGATGTCAGTTAGGTGTTGCAAATCAGAAAGTTTTTTTCTAAAAACCTCTACTCTTTTTGAAGGAGAACTAAAGTTTATAAACTTATAAAAATCATGATAAGTTCTTACGTTATAATCGATGTTTAGTCTTATATTATTTTTAGATATAAGATTATTTATCTCATACAAAGAAGTTGCATTAATTAAACTTGTTAAGTTCTGATATGAAGTAGTTTGATTGCTTTGATTATTATTGCTTGTTACAGAAAAAACTGGCCCTACCGGAAGAATTTTTGGAGGGGAAGGTGTTATAGTTTTTGTTAAACTTACTTGATATGTAAAAGCAGCAGATAGCTCTTCATATAAGGTTACATAACTCTTTACCGAAGCGTTTGCAGGTAGAGGAGAATATAATTTTACTTGAAACAATCCATCCGTAGCACTATTAATCGCTATGTTTGTAGCAACTAAATATAAATTATTCTCAGTTTTTACTAAGAAATCTTTAATATCATTAGAACCTGTAAGTCTTGTTTTTAAGGCATTAACCTGATCAATTAACTTATCTGTATTTGCATTTAATTTTCTAACTACAAGTTCTGTTCTTGTAGATGATATTTGATTTATATAAAAATCGGAATATGGGTCATTAATTAATGGTCTTAAAACCAAATATTTAACTCTGAAAGTACCTTCACTAAATCCTAAAGATTGTAAATCTTCTGCTGGATTAACGGATATTTCGGTAAATCCACCATCATCGTTAAGGGTTGATAGTAGTGTTTGTTGATAATTCTGATAATTAGATATTTCAGTTATCTTTACGTTATCTGAATCATAAATTTCTGCTACAATTGTATCGGTATTAGGATTATATTCTCTCCCTTTTAAAGAAGAAACCTGATTTAATAATCTTGCATCTTTGCTGTTATACATAGATGCACTATATGGTAAAGAAATATTTTCTACAATCTTAATTTCCGCCATTATCTATTTATGTTCAATGTTGTTTGAGCTGAGTCTACAAGTTGTTGTCTCAATGTAGTTACCTCATCAATTAAAGCCTGGATACTATCTGTTGAAATATTTACTCCTAAATGTTGAGCTGTTTTTTCTAAAATGTATCTATGGCTATTTTCGTCACCTTCCGATGGTATATTATAAAATATTTCCTCATAAGTAGCAAAAAATTCCTCTATACTTGGTAAAGATTGAGCTTGTGCTACATCATCAGGTAGAAACTCTGTGAATTCACGATCAATAACTTTTTCGTAAAAGTCATTATCATATGTATCCTTTAATAACTTTATAGTTTCCATTAACTAACAACCTTAAAATGACTATTTGTATCTACTATTATCGTATCATTTCCTATGATAGTCTTTACTATTAACTTGTAATATCTTTCATTCTGCAATCCATTCATGTAAAAGTTGATATAACTTCCTTTAGAATCGCAAGAAATCTTATTTAAATCATCAAAATCAACTACATACTCATCGGTCTTTACATCTTTTAATGCCCAATATGATGAAGAAGGTAAAGCTTTATTTACAGTATAGATAGAAGATGTTAAAAATTGTCTTGTAGGATATTGGTCTCTACAAAATAATCTAAACTTAACTATTTCTTCTTGATTATATTTTTCCTTATTGTTTCCAACACTTACAAGAATATTTGAACTATTTAAAACAGATAAAGATCCTGTAACGAACGAAGAGTCATTCCATACAAATTCTAAATGAGGAGGATATACGGTATGAGTATCTTTTGAAAAGAATTTTATTGATAAATTCGAACCTGTTGTAAACTCAATAGAACTGGATAATTTAACTAAGATTCCATTATTTGGAAAAGAGCCTGAATATTGAGCTTCTAATATATCACTTACATTGATTTTAGCATCTTTTGAATCTGTGTATCCGAATGATTGACTTGCTGCTAAAGTAGTGTACCACAATCCGCCCCCTACATCGTTCTTATAACTTCCACTTGTGTTTGTAGCAAAAGAAGTTAATGGATTATACCAAACAACATCCGTAGACTTGTTTTCCCAGGTAACATCATCTGTCAAATAAGGAGAATACAAATACTTTCCAATTCCCATATCCCATGAGCCTGATGTAGCATAAGCATTAATTCCGTATTGTAAAGGCAATTCAGCGGTTTCGGTGTTGTACATTTTTAAGTACACATTGAAATCTTTTCCGCCTACATAATTTCTAAATATATTGGTAATATCGGCACTTGGGAATTTTAATAAAATTCGTGATACCTCATTATATGAGCGTTTTCCTGCAACATTTTGCAATTCTAAAATCTCATCTAATCCTGTGTTTATATCAGGGGTACCAGAATATATAGTAGCATCCGCTTCTGGAAATAGTTTGTATGAAGCCATTAGTTAACTTTGTTGTCTTATAATAAATATCGATGAAGCAAAAATGATGCAAAGCTTATTTGGTCACCGATCTTCCTTTTATGTCAGAATCAGGTAATCTAACTTCAAAACAACTTGGATCCTTAGGAGGATAAATGATATTATTGACCGTAGCCGCTTTTATATCATAAGCATATGGAGAATAATTTCCACCTGTTAGGTTTGTTATTTCGATATTAGTTACCATCTGCACACCCTTGACTTTATTAAGAACATTAACAATATCTGAAATAATTATAGGCTGATTTATTTGCCAATTATCTATTGAAAAGAAATCTTGCAATGTCAAAACTCCATTCATTACAACTTCTTGTGCATTAAAACTCGGATAAACAACAATGTCAAAATTCACTCCTATGTTTACATAGTAGGCATTATTGATAACTAAGGTATCATTTATTGCTCTATAGATACTTAAATATTCTTTAAGATTCTCTTTTAATGTATTAGAAGCGGTTGTGAGTTTTTTAGTATCGTTGTAAGCTAAAGTGTACAAATTTAAAACCATTGGTTGATTTGCATCCTTTTCTATATAGGCTTTAGCAATGCTACCAAATTCAGATGGCATCATTAATGCTCTTGTTACATAATCTCTTTTTGTTATAACACGCTCTTGCTCTGCAAATGCATTAACTATATTTAATCGTAATTCATTTTTAGTGTCACCATCTCTACCACCAACACTTGGCTCCAAGTTTGTTATAGTAACTGTTGATCTTCTATCTGTTTCGTTAGAATATTTTTGTAACAAATCTGATGAATTAAATCCCGTGATTGTATTACTTGGTAGGTTTGCTGTTATACCACCACCTTGTAAATATCTTACCGTTAAGGTAGTATTAGAAGGTGCTAAACCATAAGATTTATTTGAAATATAATCAAATCTATTGTAGCTATCAAATATCTTTGATATACCAGCAATAGTTCCAATAGACGCTAAATCTGCGTTTGGAAGTAATTCCTCTGCATCTTTGTATGATGTTCCCGCTCCAAATTCTAAAACTAACTGATCAAAATCTACAAATCTTGATGTGAATCTTCTTGGTACTTTTATATACTTTAATAAGTAATCAATGTCATCTCCACTTGTATAAGCAGGATTATTTAACTTATTATTAACTACTCTTTGAATTATTGTATCTTGTGCTAAATAAGGAACCTCATACCATAAATTTCCTAAACTATCAGTCACATCTAAAATACCAATAATATTAGTATCGTTTATTGTAGATTGGGTGAATTTAACAGGAGATGTATAATTGAAAGTTGTACTTTTTATTTCAGCAGAAACAGCATTAACTTTTTTTGTTAACGTATATCCTGCCCCATTTGCAGTTACAGATGTTCCTCCTTCAATACTAAAATCAACAGCATCCATAGTAATGAATGATAATTGATTATTGGATCTAACAACTGTATTTTTAGGTATAATTACTGCCTCGGAATAATTTGGTCTTCCACCTGAAGCACCTACATATTGACTTATGGATAATTCTGCAACTGATGCGTAACTTGCTTTTGGTCTATATCCCTTCTCATAGGCTAATGCATACAAAGACTCACGAGTTCTTGCATATTGAACATAGTTTTCTAATATCTGATTATTGATATAGAATGAAAGTACATCACCAATATATGCAGCTTGCTCAATAAAAATATTTCCAACAGAGTTATTGCCGAAATCTCCGTATGTATCTGGGAAGTATGTTTTTGTATACTCGGTTAATGACTGCTTAAAATCGGTAAAATTCTTACCAATATAAGAAATATTTTTTGTTTCGTTGCTCATCTCTATTGTATAGCCAATGTAAGTGTATCCGTAGAATTAGAAACCGAATAAGTCATTTTTAACAGCAATGTATTTTCATATGCTTGGTCCATTCCTAAACTAAAATCACTTATTGATATTTGGGGAAAATTTAATTCAATCAAATTTCTAATGCTTTCTTGTCTTTCAGTAATATCGTTAACAGATTCAAACAATAGATTTTTGAGACCCAACCCATAGTTAGGATTTAGTAACCTTTCTCCTTTACCAGTTAAAACAAAATTTATTAAATTAGCTTTTACTTGTTCTTTTGTAGAGTAAACTGGATTAAAAACTGCATTGGCATTAAATAATAATGACATCCCAGTTGATTTGTTGGGAATTAAGTCATCTAAATTTATATTTCTGCCTATTACAAAAGCCATTACTGCTGAGGAGTCTTAAAGTTGTTTAATTCTGCTGGATTGACTGTCTTTGCAAAATCTTCCAATATAGATAATCCAATAGGCTTATCCGCTGATGGCTTAAATGCTTGTTGTTTAACTGGAGAATTTAGTCCCATTGAATTCATTAACTGCTCTCTAACTGCATTTCTTTCCATATTAGGAACAGGAGGAACATGAGATGAATTAAAACTCAATGTTGCCATTCCTTCATTGATTCTTTGATTCTCAATTAACACTTCTCTAAAGCCTTCTTTAACAGCTTCTTTGATAATTTTTTTTAAAGTTTTAGTATCCATGATTATAAATATTTATATTTTTAAATTGTTACCATCTATTTGTAGTTTAAGTTCATCTATGAGGACATTTGGATCTGACGTATAAGAATACTTACTCACATAAGCCTCTACCCCATCCCTATCAACTGCAACTGCATAATGCCTCTTGAATCCATTAACTTCAAATTTAGGATCAACATCTTCTTTAATAACAAATCGGTAACCTCTATATTCAACTCCAGCAATTTCACCTAATTGAATTACATTAAATAAAGCTAATGCCTCATCGGTTTTTTCTCCTTCAGGATTGTCTAACTCATTCTCAAGGTCATCTAATCTTTTCTTTAATGCTCTAACCTTATCTAATAAAGATTGCAATATTGGCAATGCAATGCCAATAACCAATAAGATACCTGCTATTATTTTTTGAAGTAAAGATATAACTTGTCTTCCCTTGTCAATAACTCCAGCAGGTATAAAACTAATATTACTTATTGCTTCAAGCAAAACAAGTAAGGCAGTAACAATCAAACCAGATATTGCAGCATAAAGAGCTGCTTGATCTAATAGTTTAACTACAGAATCAAGCTGATATTCTAATACCGTTAATCTATTTCTTAATCCTACAATTCTTGACTTAACAAAGGTTATATCACCTTTTGCTCTTGCTTCTTCGATAGATTCTACAAGTTTTTCATAATCACTTAAGGCTAAAGCAAACAATTCATTAATTAAACCCATGTTAGCACTAACCTGAACAGCTATTATACCAACAATTAGAGTTTTATTCTGAAGAAAGTAGTCCTTTCCCATTTTAAGTTTATCACCAAATGAAAGGGCTTTGAATGAAGCAAATTTTGCTTTTCGGGCAGCTTTTCTGTCTAATCTCTTTTGTTTTCTTTTTCTTTTCCTATCGAAACGAGAATCTTTTGTTTTAAGCTCCTTCGGATCATTAAGATTTAACTTTTTAGCAATTTTATTTGCGGCACTTGCAGTAGTTGATGCAAGAGCTAATGCTGCTTGTGTGCCAGCTATTATTTCACCAACTTTTTGGGTGTCTACACCTGGTATACCCCCAGCCGCATTGGCTACGTTGCTTATATTGTTAAGACCCGTTGTTACCTCTCCCATCTTATTCTAAAAATACTGTATCTGAATTAATTTTTTCTAATTTGTTTTCACCGAGTACTTTTAATTCAGCAGTTAAACCTTGAGCCGCATTTACAATGGCTTCAATAGGTGAACCTTCAGGTCCTGATACAGACCTCTTTAAAGCATCTGAAAAGGTACCTATCGTTGTTAGAAGTGAATCTAAAAATTCGTAAAGATCATCACCCCTAACAGCCGATTGAGCAGGTGATTGGGTTCCTACTCCTTTTCCTAACAAAACAAGATCAGAATTTATATGAAGTAATGAGGATGCATTAATTGTAAGCATTCCTTCAGAATATAACTCAAGATGTCTTCTTGAATATAAAATAATGTCTTCTATATGACTTATTATATTAATCCTATCAGAATCCATAACTATTTGATGACCTTCATATTTTCCTATAGCCTCTGTTCTATAGCCATCAGGATTCTGTTTTGTAAGATAATTATATGATTTTACCGGGAATTCAAAAGTATTATTTTTTACAAGCCATATAGTAGAACTACCTTCTTTTACCTGTTCATTATAATGTCCTAAACTATCGGTTTCATATTGACCATTATTTATTATTAATCCACCTTCACCAAGACGTATAGAGTTGCCATATCTTCCTTCCAGAGATACATCTCCTTCAGCATGATATAATGGTCTAATAAATTTATTTACTACGTTAGATCCAAACTTTGAGTTATGTTGAACATCTCCCCAAAATGCGATTACATTTTCGTAAAATAGTTCGGTGCTTGTATAAGTATTAGATAATCCTGGATTTACAATTTTAACAAACTCTCCAAGTTTAGGGAATTGTCTAATATGAGAATGAAGAGGTCTTGCTCTTTGGTAAATAGCTATGCTTACCTCATTTAATCCACCTGGTACTATAGTTTCAGATACTCCCGGTGTTGCATAAAATACCATTCCGATTGCTGACTCTGCACCATAATCTTTAAATATTTTTTTGGCATCTTCTTCTTTTGGTACACCCAGAACTTTTGTTGGACCCAATATAACAGCAACAACCATTCCGATATTATCTTTTCCTTGACTTGAAAAAGATACTTTTGTATCGGAAGCTCTATAAGTATTGCCTACATTATAGTTGGGATTAAATGACATTTATTATGGATTTTGCTTTTCTACTGGTTTAGCAACCTCTTTATGAATAGCTTGAACCTGTTTAATAATAGCATCTCTTTCGTCATCTCCAAAAGAAAAACCATCACCACCTTCTGAACCTTCGGGTCCCATTCCTCTTTGAACAATTTGAGCCAACTTAATTAAGTTATCATCGTTCTTTAAAGAACTATTTAGGTATGAAGCAATTAAAGGAACAATTAAAACAGCAGAATTTACGCTATCTCCAACAAGAGGCTTTAATCCACCAATAAGTTCCTTGATCTGTTTTTCCTTATCCTTAGAGTTTTTATGAATCTCTTTTAACAAGTCTGTGTAACTTGTATTTCCATATACTATTTTATCAGAGCTCATATGTTGAATTTTCTGTTAAATGTCCTTGATGCAAGAACTCATCGTACATGTTTTTGTAGATTTCCTTAAGTCTTTTAAGGTTTCTTGTAATTTGAGTTGTATTGCAGTTAGTTATCTCCCTTATATATAAATAAATAGCTTTCTTATTAAAAATTTCGATATTTTCTCTCTTTCTAAAAAGCTCCATAACAGCAAAGCATACCTTGACATCATTAGGTTTTTTAAAGTAAACCTTATAATTTTCATCAATGTGTTTAACGAATAGATCAATAAAAACTACCTCGTCAATACCATCAGACAAATCTGGTCTATTCATTAGATCCTCAAGGATAACTTTATCTGAATCAACCTCTTCTAAATTTGTCTTAGTTTTAACATTGCTATAGTTCTTCTTATTTTCAATGATAAGATATCTTTTGGCGATAGTTCCAAAATAAGAATAAGCCTTTCCACTTCCCTGATTGTATTTTGGAAGCTTTTGGATTAAAAACGAAATAACCTCATACTTAAGGTCAGACAATTTGTCAACGCTCGAGTATGAGGATAATTTGAAGGAGTGTATAATATTCTCAGCTAACTTATAAAAAGCTCTGTGAATATGTTTATTATATAATTTTTCACGTTCTACCATTGAATCGGTACCAATATAGGCAACGATAGCATCTTCGGTTTCTTGTGTAAAATATTGAACTGATTTTTTCTTTTCTTTAACTTCTTTAGTTATTTCTTCATTCGGCATAATTGGAGCTCTGGGTTACTTGAGTAAGGGGCTTTTGTAGCTCCTTTACATACTGATAAAACCATTCAATGTTTTCATCATAACCTATCATCCCCTCTTGCTTAACTTGCTCCAACTTCTCGTTTGCTTCCGTAACTAATTCGTGAATTGTTTTAAAATACTGATCATTATTATCAATTATTATCTCCAATCTTTCTTGTTTAGATGTTAAATTATAACAGATCCAAGCGAGAACAATGTTAGCGAATAAACTGATGTATAAGAAAATCATAATTTTATTTGTTAAAAAATTTGGCAAAGGCTCTATCTAAACTTTCAGAAACCTCTGTTTTAATCACATTTTCTGTTTGAGGAACAATCTTGCCTACAACGGAAGATGGAACCTCTTTAATTATTACTTGAACACTTGGTTCCTTAACTTCTAACTTACTTAAATAATCCTTTTCAAAACCAATAAATTTAGCCATTAAAGAGGCTTGGTGAATGATATGAATTAAAGCAGTTCTCGGTCTTGCCTCAGGAATCCAATTAGTAAGATAGTTTTCGTTTGACTTATCATATAAACCCATGTATGTTTTAATTCCTAACATCTCGTTGTAAGTGTACGAAACACCTGCTTCTTGCAACAGGAATAAACTTCTATCTGAAATTGTACTATAAGGAACTTGTTCATTGTACACATAAAGTTCTCCTCGATTCTTTATATGCCAATCACTTTGATTAGGTTTGAACAACTCGTGATCAATAGTTCCGATTACTCCGATTTCATGATTGATAGCAACAAACATTAACTCTTCAAGAGTATAATTTTCTTTACATCCATTTGAGTGCCAAACATTATGCAAATCAATTGCTGCGTTGCACACCCTTAAAACATGTTCGATGTAGCCACCAGGATAACAATTACCATTTGCGATCCTTGCCGAATAAGGAGCCGTAGCTATCCTTTCATCGTGCTTGGTGTAAAAATCTATTAGTTGCTTCTTTCTTGGTTCAGATATATGGCTTTCTATTAAGCCAATAAATTTGTTCCAATTATCCTCGATAATCTTTATCTCTTGCGAGTTGTCCATAACCTTTTTGTTTTAATTTAAAATTTATTAATCTCTGAAAATTGTTCTTCAAAATTATCTTCTTGAATAGAAACATAATTTTTCAAATCAAGACTTGCCCCGTTAAGATCATTGATTCCTTCATCAATAAGCTTTTCGTTCTGTGTACTAAAGCCATGCTTAATCTTATTAGTTGCTGACTTGATTTTATCTTTCTTTTCGCCTAATTGACGATCTTGAAAGGTATCATAAGCGGCTTGTAAAGATACACATCTTTTTTCTAAAGCCTCTAACTCTTGAATAAAAAACTCGCCTGCACCTAAGTGGAATGCTCTTCTTAATCCTGTTGAAGAGGCATCTATCGAATTAGATAGATTTTGTAATGCAACTTTCTGATTCATATTACTTTCTTTTTCTTTTTGTGTACTTTCTACGCTTTTTAGCAGGTACTTCAGCAGGTGTAGGTTGAACCACAGGAGCTTGTTCTACGATTGCTTCTTTAACTTCTTTGATAGGAGCTTCAGCAACAGCTTCAATGTTTTTGATAGCCTCAATCACAGGTTCTGCAATTGGTGCTGGCTCAACTACTGGTTCAGGTGCTTTTTCTACAACTGGTTCCTTTTTTGTAGCAACCTTTGCTAAATTTTCTAACTGAGCTTTCTTAAACTCTTCCTCAGTTGGTGCCGCAGGTGATTCTCTTTGCACTTTCTTTTGCAATTTCTCTTGCAACTCTGAAGAAATAAATGGATTCTCTTGCTCTTCTTTTTTCTTGAAGAATTTATTATAGGCGTAGAATCCGGCCGCACCTAAAATAAGTAAAATAATGAAAACTGTCATAATAGTTTTATTTTTGTTTAAATAAATATATAACCTTTGGAATCTGTTTTAAAGTTAGTATTAATAGCAAACCAATTGAATATAAGGCAGCTACACTTAAAATAAATAGGATGGGAACTGCTAATATCATCAAACCGATTGGTGGAATGAATGTAATGTTTCTAATAAACTTTGGAAAAATATTTAGATCAGATATAAATAAAGCACAAAAAAGATTCCATATTAACAGAACGCTAATTAGGGCAATGGCTCCAATAAATTCAAGTACTAACATCATTCTTCGTCTTCGTGCTCTTGATTATAATTCATCATCATTTTACCCCAAACAAAGAATACCAACACCGCATATAATGCTCTTGCAAGATCACTCCAGTTAAGTGGACTCATTTCAAGAGTAATAAAGGCGAACACAATGTAAACAAGTACATTGGAGGCTATAAATAATTGACCTTTCATTGTTGGGAATATTGGATAAAATTTTTGTAAGTTTTTTCGGGTATGAATTTTGAAATGTCTTTGAAGTTTTTGTTAAAGAAAAGTTTCTCTTCAGAAATAGCAACATAGACATTATAATAAAAAGAACTTTTATAATTATACTTCTTTTTTTGAACTCGACTCCTTTTCTTATCGGCTTCGGCACAAGTATTTCTTAAATTGGTAAGAAAATCAACAATTGCTAAATGACGCAAATATAAGGCGATTATCACCGCACAAATAAAAAAAATGATTGATCCAGCTAACATAACTTTTTTGGGTTTAGATTTTATTAATTTCGGTTACAACTTGATTTAATTTTTCAATGGTAGAATTATTATTATCGCCAATATACTTTTTAAACAATTCAATGTGAGTTCTTGCAGATGATTTTGCTCCTTGCTTTCTCAAATAAGTACTAAGAGCATCACTTTGAAATTCTAAAAATGAATAATAAAGAGATCTTGCTAATTCTTTTGGTTCTTGTTTTGCGATATCAATAATAAGTTTACTCATTACCAAATAATATTTTTTCGAAATATAAACTTTAATTATTTAAAAGTCAAGTCTTTCAAAATAATTTTTGTGTTTTATTTTGTAAATTTTATCTTTTTTCCCTTTTCCGACTCTTTCCGTTGTCATTTTCGAGATGATATGACAAGCTTCTCCATCGCCTAAAGGCTCTGGCTTGAATGCTTTTAATATTTCCCTAAATGTTATTCTACTATTCACTTTAAAATTTATTACTAATTATTTGGAAGTTTGAAATTTTTTTTTATCGTGCGTACTATACCCTCTTATATAATACTGACTAATTAGTTTCCTAATACTAATTTCTAATACTAAATACTAATTACTAATAATAGTTACTAATAATTAAACTAAATATAAAACTAAGTACTTAGTATAGAATACTTAGCGATATCTTAGATATCAAGAAGTATTTAGTACTAAATATTAGTACTGGTTACAAGGTTTTCTTTTTTTATTTATATTCAGGTATAAAAAAATAGTACTGGTGTATCTTCAGTCTGATTAAATCAGACATCTAATACCCAGTACTAATTATTAGGCTTGGAATCTTAGTGGTAAGCTAACAAGACATTCTTAACATCGTCACGAGATGCTGGGTTGTCTGCTTGTCCTGGAAGGATAATAACTGACCATACTAAGTTTTTCTCTTCTGGTTTAGCCATAATTTCGTCAAATGTCAATATAGTCTTGACATCAATACCATATTCCTTAGCTAAAGCATTCTTGATGTTATTTATGCTACCTTCGCTTTTGTAGTCATATGCCGTGATATCTTTTCCATCCTTATCTTTTCCTTTGACTACACGCTTGATATCGTCCTTGAATAATTCTGATGGGATTGTAAGTGATCGTGCACCTTTCCAAGATTGTGCTATTTTCTTTGCTGTTGGGCTTGCTCCCTGAGAGAAAGTAGCCTTAACATTGCTTGGCATATCTTCTGAGCTTGCAAGCAATAATTCCGAATTTTTCGTGTAGATGTAAGATTTAAAGCTATATCCTGCATCCAATAATTTTTGGCTTACACGCTTCATGATGCTGAAATACTCATTACCAAAGAAGTCACCAGAATCATTCCAACGGAAAATAACTTTAATTCCTTTTTTATTATTTGATCGGCATTTCGCTGATAATTCTTCAAAAATTCTTTCTTCAAATCCTTGTGGATCATTCAACAATTTATTAAGAATTCTTGTTTGAGATAAGAAAGTTGCTGGATACTGAATAAATCCACCGATAAATGTATAGCAATACATTAAGCAAGAACCTGCTGATGGACAAGTGTTTATATTTAAAAATTGTCCTTTATCTTTGTCATAACCCAAACCTTTTACAGATGGGATGCCAATTTTGAAAAATATCGAACCAGGATCTGATTCCGAACTTTTAACCATCTTTCCGTTTTCGCCAACCAATTTCTTTGGTTCTGCTGTAATCTCGGCAATAAACTTATCCACATCAATATCTCCATTATCATTAAGAGGTACTGCTTTTCCGTGAATAAAAGGATCCATCAAACCGATAGTTCTTCTACCAACTTTTCTTTTCTTTTGTAGTTCGTCTGCTACCTTTGGATCAACCTTCTTACCTTGAACTGCCTTATTTAATAAAGCAACCATTGTATCTGGATTGATGCAAGTGTATTGAACATCTTTAAACTTATCTTCAAAGTCGATTTCGTTTATTTGGGTTTTTTTCTGAGAACATGGAACGCAGTTCTCGTTAAGAGGACCTTCAATGCTGTTCAATGAGTTTCTAAAAATATCTATTAAATCTTTCAAGGTTATTGTTTTTCTTATAAATATAATTAGATTTGCAAAAAAACTACAAAAACAATGAAAGTACTTGAACTATTTGCTGGTAGCCGCTCAATTGGAAAGGTGGCAGAAGAGTTGGGGATGGAAGTCTTCTCCTCTGATAATACGGCATTCGAAAAAATTGATTATGTAGTCGATGTTTTAGAATTCGATTACGACAAGGTTCCATTCCGCCCTGATATCATTTGGGCATCACCTCCTTGTACAGGATTTAGCGTGGCCGCACTTGGTCACCACTGGAAAGGAAGTTCGAAAGGAGTGTATGAGCCTTTTACCGATACTGCAAAGTTAGGTATCAAATTGGTTGAAAAAACTATTGAAATTATCAATTACTACCAACCAAAGTACTGGTTTATCGAAAATCCAAGAGGTATCTTACGCAAAATGCCGATGATGCAAGATTTTACGAGAAACACCGTAACCTATTGCCAATATGGGGAGGAACGTATGAAACCTACTGATATTTGGACAAATAGCGATGTTTGGGTGCCAAAACCAGCATGCAAGAACGGAGATCCGTGTCATGTGGCTGCACCTCGTGGTTCTTCAACGGGAACACAAGGATTGAAAGGAGCTTACGAAAGAAGCAAGCTTCCTGCTGAATTATGTAGAGAAGTATTAACAAGTTGCTTATGATAAACATTAGAAAAAAAATAACCAGAGCCTTAGGAGATGGAGACCATCTTACTAATAATTTATCGAGGAAAATTACAATACTTAAAGCACCAATTTTAAATGTTCTTAATGGTTTAGATTTGGTTATGAATATTAAGAATACTATAATTTTAGATATAACTAAGCTACGATGAATGTACTTTCTTTGTTTGATGGGATGTCATGTGGACACCAAGCACTTGATAGGATTGGAGTAAAAGTTGACAACTATTACGCATCCGAGATAGACAAGTATGCTATCCAGGTTACTATGAAAAACTATCCTGATACTATTCAGATTGGTGATGTAACAAAAGTAAATGGATATGATTTACCTAAAATAGATTTAATGCTTGGTGGATCGCCTTGTCAATCATTTTCTTTCGCAGGAAGAAGGGCGGGAATGGCTACAAAAGACCAACAAGAAATATTAACTCTTGAACATTATCTTCAGTTAAAAGAAGAAAACTATGAGTTCGAAGGTCAATCATATCTTTTCTGGGAATATATGCGTTTACTAAAAGAAGTTAAGCCAACTTACTTTCTTCTTGAAAACGTAATCATGTCAAAGAAATGGAAGGATATTTTATCACAAGCCATTGGTTGTGAGCCCCTTATGATTAATTCTTCTTTGGTATCCGCCCAAAATAGAAAGAGATTTTATTGGACCAACATTAAGGATGTTACCATTCCAGAAGATAGAGGAATTCTTTTGAGAGATATCCTTGAAGATTCTGTTGATGAAAAGTTCTATCTGAAGGATGAGCAGGTTCAAAAAGTTTTAAGTAGAACAAAAGTTAATCCAAATGTAAGCGAGGCTAAAATTCTTGATGTTTACAATAAAAAAATCAAAGAGGATAATAAATCGATTACTTTAACTGATCCATGTCACAATAATCTTCGATTGATTGAACCTTCTGATTTAAGCGATAGAAAGGTGATTCAACTGAATGATAGCAAGGAGAGCAATGGTAAACAACCTTTTCAACAGAATAGAGTTTACGATACAGAAGGTATTTCCCCCGCTTTATGTGCATACAAGTCCGATTTGCTTATTAAATGTGCTCGGATGGTAGGTCGTAACCCCGATAATCCTAAAAGCAGAAAGCCTTCGGATAACTATGAACAATTTATCGAAGAGCGTTTAGATGATAAGTCTGGTACGATTACCACCGTTCAAAAAGATAATCTAATAGTTTATGGTTGTGATTTTCGAACTGACGAGGGTTTAAGGATCCGTGAAAATGGGAAAAGTGGAACCTTAGCGGCAAGAGCAAGACAAGATGAGTCATGTGGGCAACTTGCTACAATTAACTCAAGAATTAGAAAACTAACTCCAATAGAGTGTGAGAGGCTTCAAACCGTTGAAGACAACTACACCGAAGGAGTTTCTGCAAGCCAACGCTATAAAATGCTTGGTAATGGTTGGACGATTGAATCTATATCACATATACTCAGCTTCATGAAATGAGAACCGAAAAAGAATTAAAATCAGCAAAAAGAGCTTTGATTGTTAAAGCTGTTGCAGAATTTTACGAGCAAGTAGAAGAAGAAGGGATCTCAGAGATATCTCTTACCCTAAACTTTAACGAGTACAATATGGGATTTAAGATTGACAAATCTTATAAACGTGAATTTCAAAATGAAAATAATTAAAAATTAATTATTACATTTACCGAAATTTAATAAAAGTTATGAAAATAAAATTAAAACCGGGTCAGCAGCTATTTTTTACCTCTGATACCCACTATAACCACAGAAATATCTGTAGAGGTACATCAACCTGGACAGATGTGGAAGATATTACTCGAGATTTTGAAACATTGGATAAGATGAATGCCAAAATCGTAGAAGGTATCAACTCGCATGTAGGTCAAGATGATATATTATTTCATTTGGGTGATTGGTCTTTTGGTGGTTTTGATTCAATTTCAGAATTTAGAAATCGTATTCATTGTAAAGAAATTCATTTGATTTTAGGAAACCACGATCATCACATCGAAAGGAATCGTGGAGATGTTCAAATGCTATTCGAATCAGTAAACCAATACTTAGAACTCGAAGTTTCAAAAACTGGAAGTAACAAAATGGATAGTTACGATAGAGACTTCAAAGTAAACTTTGTGTTGATGCACTACCCTATTATGTCTTGGAATAAGATGAATGATGGTGTAATCCACTTACATGGTCATGTTCACTTACCTCCAAATAAGAGAATTGGTAAAGGTAAGATGATGGATGTGGGCATGGATGGAAATGGATTAGATGCAATTAGCATAAATGAAGTTATTAGTAAAATGTACTATCAGCCAATTAAGTCTGGGTTTGAATTTGATCATCACATAAAAGAATTAAGATAACATGAAAAAGAAATTATTTTATTTATTAGCAGTTGGGTTACTTATGGTTTCTTGTCAAGAAGAAACTCCCGAAAATTACGATGTTGTACCATCGAAAGGAAAGGGTATTACCAAAGTTGTTTTAATTGGTAAGTATAGTATTAATTCTGGAAATTTATACGTCTACAAATACGAAAACGATACTATCTTTATAGCAGAAGGAAGAACTGGTCAGTATCCCGTATCAATTTCAGTCAAGTAAAATGAAAGATCTAATATTATTAAGAGGATTGCCAGGTAGTGGTAAATCAACATTTGCTAAAATGTTAGGTGGAAACCATATAGAAGCGGATATGTACTTCATTAATGAAGAAACAGGCGAGTATAAGTTCAATCAACGTGACTTACCTAAAGCACATAATTGGTGCAGCGATGTGGTGGAACATTGGATGGATGAGAACGAAGAAAAAATTGTAGTATCGAATACATTCACTTCTGAATGGGAATTTATGAACTATTATCGATTAGCTGAACAATATGGCTATAGAGTTCACTCATTAATCGTGGAGAATAGACATGGGTCTAAATCAATCCATAATGTACCTGATGCTACCATGGGTAATATGTTAAATCGTTTTAATATAAAGTTATGACACCGAAAGAAAAAGCAGATGAATTATTTGCTCATTACAACTCAATTTTGATTGATGAAATAAGTCACGGAGGTGCAAGAGGTTATGCTTCATATAAATGTGCATTAGCTACAGTTGATGAGATACTTGAAATATGTTCATTTGATTGTCTTACAAATTTACATAATCACGAATTTGAAGCTAAGTTTAATTATTGGCAAGAAGTTAAAAAAGAAATAGAAAAGATATGATACCGAAAGAAAAGGCAAAGGAATTGTTTGATAAATTTTATAGTGCTATTCCAAGTGATGAAATGGGAGAAAACTATGAATCATCTAAAAAATGTGCATTAATTGCAGTAAATGAACTTAGTAAGTTTTTGGTTGACGTTGAATCTGAAGACTTTAATCTACCTGATGAATTTTCAATTCAATATTGGAAAGAAGTTAAGCAAGAAATAGAAAACCTATGACAGCAAAAGAAGAAGCAGAAGAGTTAATTGGAAGGTTTATGGCTATAGATACTCATGATGAGGATTCTTTTATAGTCAGAAAACAAAGAGCCAAGCAATGTGCACTTATTGCAGTAGAATTTGCGGCAAATCAGTTTGATAAGTATTGTTGTGCAGAGATAGGATTGCATTGGACCAAGGATAATGAGCGTACAGATGGCTCATGGGATCATTTTAGATATATTAAAGAAGAAATAGAATGTATAGATTAATTATAATTTCATGTTTGATGCTTGTGTCTTTTACCAGAGACATGGAACGAAGAATATTATTCGTAGGCGATAGTTTGACTTGTTATAGAGGGGGCTGGCAACAACAGTTTTCAAGAATGAGGCACGAAAGTTTTGACAACATCTCTAAAGGTGGCAAGCGAACCAAGTGGATGCTGAAACAATTAGAAGGGTATCAATCAGAAACGGAAAGATACAACGAGGTTGTTATCTATGGTGGCATTAATGACTCTTTTAGTAGCGTCAGAGAAGACGAGACGATCCAAAACATCCAAAGAATGGTGTATATCGCAAGGAAAATGGGTGCGGAGGCGATTGTAGTCATTGGATATAATCCGGAAAAGGTAATCAAGAATACTATCTATTCGGATGAGGTTGAAACTCGTTGCCGTAAAAGATATATCTCATTACAGAAGAGAATGCAAGCAGAGCTTAAGTGGTGTACAATTATTCCTATGGATGATACAGTTGACAGAAGCGATTCGGATGATGGGATTCACTTAAGAGCAAGTGGGCATAAAAAGTTTAGTAAGCATGTAATGAACGCACTATCTTTATGATTGATAACTTAAATCTCATAAAACCATTGTTGAACTTCGAAAACGAAGGTGACTTCTATATGTTGTACATCTTTAAGCGTAAGAAGGATCAAACAACGGATAAATCAAATCATCAGTCTGTTCGTACAATCAAATCATATTGTATTGAAAGTATTGAGCATTTAGAATCTCGATACGAAGAAATCGTCAATCTGTGTGAGATGTTTAAGGCCAGGGCTTACATTCATGTTCAAAAACAAAATCATAAGGATGTTGGGATGAATATGATTATAGAGATTGTTAATCGCATCCAATCAGGTCAGATTAAACAGCAACACGTTTTTGATTCCGTAGTTGGTCAAATCAAAACCCAAGAAAAAAGGTGGATAGTTGATATTGATATAAACAGCATTGAGATGGTTCAAAATGTATCAAGATTCATTAATAAAATTAGACCAGAGGGTGATAAGACCGAAGCAGTCATACGAACTAAAAATGGTTATCACTTAATCACTAAAAGATTCGATGTGATGGAGTTTAGTAAAAATTATCCTAATGTCGATATTCAAAAGAAGAATCCAACACTTCTATATTATCCAGACAGTATTGAAGATCCTAAATAAAAATTAAATAAACACCTTATGACCAAGATTGATTTAAAAAAAGTTTTTTACGATAAAGAGCGTAAGGAATTGGAAGGTTGGTTAAAAAAAGAGAAAGACAACTCTAAAATCATGTGTCCAGTGTGTGATTCATGTGGAGATCAAACATGTTGCTTGTCAAGTTGGTGTACCCAATCTCCGGAAGGCTTATATTGTGATACGAATCTCAAACATTTAAAATTCGGATATTTAATGTATCTTTGGTTCGAAGAAAACAATATTGTACCAGAAGTTCTCATGAAAGCATACAAAAATGAGTACGATAGAGTACATAAAGAGATTTATGGGGAAGATGCAGTATAATTTAGAACTTTTACAAAAACACTACATTGATACGGGTAAGGTGATTAAACAAAATCACCCTACTCTTCCTTTGTCTATATACAACTATTCTCGTGAATGCCAGTACAATGGTAATTGGGATAGATACACTTTGGCTTGTAGAGGTTTAGTATTGGATAACGAAGGTAATGTTATTGCCAAACCATTTCCAAAGTTCTTTAACTACGAAGAGATTAAGGATGATAAGTACGCACATTGTGAAGGATGTAGACGTGTAGGTATGATTAATTGTGCTCATCCTGAAGAATGTGGTGGATGGGAAATGCGTAGTGTGATTCCAAATGAACCCTTTGAAGTATTTGAGAAGATGGATGGTTCATTGGGAATCTTTTTTTACTACGGAGGAAAGTGGCATATGGCAACTCGTGGTTCATTTACATCCGAGCAGGCAATCAAAGGTTTGGAGATTGCAAAAAGATTGAACTACGATAAGACTTGTGTTATCGGTTACACATACCTTTTTGAAATCATTTATCCAGAAAATCGCATCGTAGTGGATTATGGTGACGAGGAGAGATTGGTTTTGTTGGCCGTTATGAATAGAAGAGGGGAAGAGTTTCCATACGAAGAAGTTGAAAAGGATGGTTGGGATATTGTGAATAGATACGATGGTGTAAACGATTATACCAAGTTGAAAGAAAAGATTTCAAATGATGCCGAAGGATATGTGATTCGTTTCAAAAGTGGAATGCGAATGAAGATAAAAGGTGATGAGTATGTGAGATTACATAGGATCTTAACTAACTTCTCTACCAAAGATATATGGGAGCTCTTGAAGAACGGAGAACCCTTGGAACCCTTCTTAGAGAGAGTACCAGATGAGTTTGATGCTTGGGTTAAGAAAACAATACAAGACCTAAGATATGCCTCTTACCATATCCGTGAAACGGCTGGTAAATTGCACGATAGATTCAGGTACGGATTATACAATGATGTAGATCCAGAACCAACTAAAAAGGAGTTTGCTAACTATGTAATGAAGCAACAAGAGCACTTACGTCCAATCATGTTCGCTATGTGGGATAAAAACAATGAAAGGGTTGATGAGATAATTTGGAAATTAATTAAACCAAAATATGAAAAACCTTTTAAAAAAGATGTAGATTTGTAACATGGCTAAAGCAAAAATTATCTTCGACTTAAACGACCCTGATGATGTAATGTCTCATAGACGTTTTATGCAATCAACAGAAATGGCATTAGCTATGTGGGAGTTTAAAAACAAGTTGTGGCGTATGTTGAAACATGTGCCTGACGATATGCCAGATAATGAGTACAAAGCAATTCAAAATATACAAAAAGATTTTCTTGAGGTATTGGAAGAGTATAATCTAAATTTAGATAAATTAGTGGAATGATAAACATAAAAGATAACATATTATCAGTTATCCAAGGTATCAAGAAAAGTACTCAAGTACCAATAGAAGATAATCGTTCTTTGTCTTTGATACACCTTAGCATTAGATTAAAGCTAATGAAAAGAAAGTTTACCATGAAACACATTATGTCCTTTAACGAAAGGCTAATGGATTTAATAAAGAATTCTTTAAAATAAAAAAATAATAGTTATGAACAAGTACCAAATCGTAGTTTTCCAAGATGTCATCGATGACTTGATGTCACGCCCAGATCTTGCACCAAAAGTTGAAGTGATAAAAGAGTATGCATCACCAGGTATTGTGAGGCTCGAAGACAAAATGTTTTTAGTTGAGATTCAAATTAATACTCCAATGGATGTACTTGATATCTACTACGCAGGCAGAAAAAGAGCAGAAAAGCAAAAGCTATGAAAAATATACATGGCAAAGTAACGTCCTATGTCCAGCTAAAGGTTAATCCAATAGCTTCGCCAGATTTTATGCATAAAGGGATAGTTATCTCCAAGCTTCCATATTATAGAAAGGTCAGAAGAGGGCTCCTTGACGCAGTCGAAAGAAACATTGATCTTGTTTTTAAAACCGATATTACCAAGTAATGAAAATCTTCCATATAAACAACGATATTATCGAAGAGGTCGAAGTATCCGTTAGCAAGAAAAATATTGTAATCTACGGCATGTACGATGGCTTAATAGTAGAGAAACTAAAGATATATACTCCACTACTAAACATCTTTCATCTGGAAGCCTATCTTGAAGAGTTAGTTTATGGAACTTCCATGGTAAATGAAATATTAGACTATATTAAATCAAAAATAAAATAAAAATGAAAAAACTTATATCAAGCATCTTATTTAGCCTTATAGGATTAGTATCCTACGGACAATCAAAAAACATTACTCTTTTAATCTACAAAGATGGAAAAGTAATTGGAACTCATAAGGTTCCTATGCCAACTGAAAAGGTAAAGGAAAAAGTAGTAACCAAGATCAAATACGTCAAGGTAAAGTCAAAGCCAGAAGTAGTTACGGTCAAGGAGATAGAATACAAGCTCGTTCCGGTACCAACCATGCCAACGGCATTGGATACAATCGCTATTCTACAAAAATATTACCCACGAAACATCTACACGGATGTAATCAAGCTACACAACAATGTAGGAGAGATTGCAATCACGGACACCATAGCCCACAACCGCCTGGTTGGCAGGTCTTGGCAAGCAACCATCCGAATGAAGCAGGATCCGCTTCCTCTGGCTGAATTCTCTAACAGGGATGCTAATTGGTTTATGGGACCATACATTACCACAAACTTCATTCAGGAGTTTCAGTCATTTGGCGTTTCCGTAGTAAGAAAAGGGAAAGAAGACAACTTATTACAATTTACCTTTGGTGGAAACGTACACGAAGGAAAAATTAGATCAAACGCTTACTTTGGATTAGGATACTTACTTAGACTCAAATAGATATGATATTACATAATGCAAAGAACGCCCATGATAAAATCTTTTGTGGGATTTTCAAATTTACCGAACAGTTAAGAGGAGGCAACCCAAGCATCTCTTCAGACTTAAACTTTGACCAACTCAAAAGCCTCCTTAATCATGTTGACATCATAACAGACCAGATGGCAGGAGTATCAGAAAATATATTACCCCTAAAAAGAGAACAATATATAAGTCCCCGGGTCTAAAATTTTTCCGTGGATTTTTAGTAGGGTGCCTTCAAAAATACCTAAAAAAGTACCCCAGGAAAACAACCAAGCTTTAGCCCCCCAGTACCAAGGTCTCATAAAATATATATTTTAAAAGTGCCTAATTTTGGGGGTCTCGTTGCAGATTGTTCTAATTGTTGTTTTTCGGGGGGTATCCCCCTACTTACCGAAATTAGGACTTTTTAAAGACGATATCGCCCCAATAGCACCCCAAGGTCGGATCGATTTGTACTTTTCCAAGACACCCACCGTCTCCTTGGCTGGATGGCTACGTTTTTTATTCAAACCCCCTTTTGAATACCTTTTTTATCCAAATGCAGATCAATTCCTTATTCATTCGATTTAAGGTGCTAAATCTTCGATTTGCGGGGTTTTACCTATTAGGATGTCCAAACTATAAGGCTATACCGAGATAATCGAATACAAGCAAAATGAGGTACTAAAAATGCCCATACGCTACGCATTCGATGTTTTTCTTTTGGGTGATCGATTTTGCCCACTTGTACTAAAATTATTTTATTGTACTTTTTAAAGAACTTTCAATGTATTTAGCCTTATTCATTGTATTTTTCAAAGAACTTTCATTTTGCCCTTGACAAGGTATTGTACAATCAAAAAGTTTTAGTACCTTTGTAATGTCGAAAGCGACAAGAGGTTCTTTGAAATGTAGGGGATATGTACTAATCCAATTTTTAATATTTAACGGGCTTTGGAGAGCAAAGCATCCCAATAAGTTATGACAAAGCAATTAGTTACATTTTCGCAATTAGTGTCAATTTTAGAAGCAGAACGCCAATCGGCTACCTTCGCCAAGATTATCACTGAAACAGACCCAAGGTCGGGATACAAGATTAACCATGCAGATGGTAGCAAGTTCCCATACGGCAAGGGGCAATTGGTTAAACGCAGTGAGTACCTTGTTAATCTGAATGTTATGTATTCAGATGCTATGGTTAGGGAATTAACCAAGGAGGGTGAGCAGTATGAGGCAGGTAAGTGTTGGTTTACACATCACAAGTTCAGCAATGGCAAGTCTGCAAAGAATGTCATTGTATCAAAGAAGACAGGTGACCTTTACCTTTGCTTCATGGCTGACTTCGATAACTTCCAATACTCAATCAGAGAGGTTGGAGGCAAAGAGGTTAACCCAAAAGACTTGGAGAAATTCAAGTTAGAGTACAAGGAGAGAGCGGTAAACTTTCTTACTTGCAAAGAGTCAAACCTCAAAGAGGTTAGAGTAAACGGAAAAGTTTTCCAAATCATTTAAGACATTATCCCCTACAAATCAAGCAAGAAACTTTATTATTTCACATCTTAAATTTACTATTATGTCAAAGAAATTTTTTGAAAACGAAACATACATTATTGAGAAAGCATTAGAGCTTTATTTGGAGGCGGTTGTAAAACAAATTGGTGAGGCCGAAAGCAACGGGAAGCGACCAATCTTCACCAAGCAATACTTCGAAACCATAGTTCCACAGTTGGCTGGAAAGGTTAGAACAATGACCTACAAGTCCAAGAAATAAATCCCCACGGGGAGGAAAGCCCTCCCCTTTAATTCAAACCTTTAAATTTTATTACCATGTCACAAGACCTATCAAAATTAACGATCCGTGAGATCGCCCGAATCATCAAAGCAGATTGGAAGAAAGTTTACTTTGGTGCAGTACCCTACCTTGAAGTGATGCACTACTTCGATCATGTAACTGACCGATACCTCTTCGAGGATGGCAAGACCCAAGTGCTATACTTCCTTGCCAATGCCACCACATGGAGAGGCGAAACTGCAAGAGCGGTAAAAGCAGAACTTAATAAGAGAATCAAGTAATTCACGGGGGGGCCGGTCCCCCCCAAAAACTCCCAAGAAAATGACAACTACACAAGAGTTAAAAGCACACTTAATTGAGGTAATCAAAGAGTACCCAAAACTGAAGCAGGAGATTTCAATGTTATACCAACTATGCTTGGATGAGATTGAAGAGGGGGGTTCGCCCAGCCACGAGGTTGAACTTTGCTTTAATGATGTAGAAGAATTGATTATGAATTATGGTGACAGAGAAGACTAAAAAGGATGGGGGGTAAAACCCCCACCTAAAATATTTTCACCTTCTCATTGTAATGTCAAAAACTTTAAGTACATTTGCATATCGTTTCACAAAAACAATTAAGTTATGAAAGCAACTATCGTTACAACAACAGATGATTACGGCTATGGCTTCATCTCAAAATGGCACTTGCACCTTACCTTTGGTGTGAAAAATCCCAAGACAAAGACCTTCTATTTAGGTCAAGATGTCAAGTTTTGTTCAAGAATACTTGGCTTGTCACCTTACCTTGTGGTACAAAATATTGGTGGCAATGACATTGATGACCCGCAGATTCGGGTGAACCTTGCCAACTTTATTATTAGTCACCTTGGCTTGACTGCAAAAGACTTAAAGTCCATGGAGATTTGGGAACTATCAGCAGAATAATTTCACCCTCAAACAATAATAGCATGAAACAATACATCGTTATCCTTAATTTTTGTGACCTATGCGTAGATGTTTTTGACATCACGGATGTTGACTTCGATACAAACATCGAAGAGTATATGTGGGAAGAGTTTAAGTACGACTTAAGCAACTCACAATGGATGGTAACTAATGAGTTAAAAGTAAATCAAATCAATTTTTAATCTTCGACCTCACGATGTATAGGCTAATCGTATCCACAATCATGGGAAGATACTACACAGGAGACATTGAAGGAAAGTTTTGGTTCGCAGTTCAAGAGTCAACAGTTGGCGAAAGATTCGGATGCCAAGAGTCACCAAGCGTTATAAACTATTCTATTGATGCTGATTCAATTGACAAGGTCAGAGATGAGTTGGCTAAAATCAAAAAGACTATTGGCCCCAATGAGATGTCAAAGTTTGACAAGTTCTTTGCTACCAATTCGGCATACAATGATGAGATGATGGAGGAGGCTAACCTTAAGGTAGAGTTGTTAAAAGAATATGCTGACTACGGATTCGGATTAAAATTACTTAAGTGTCTTGAGACACAAGGCTACTGCGAGTTCCAGGCAGAGCTCTAACATTTAACCACCTTGGGGGTGATATAGGTCAACCCCTTCTTACAATGAAAAATCTTATCTTTTTTATCAAGACGAACTCAATTCAATTCTTGATCTTGGCTTCACTTTTTACAATGATTGCAGTAGGGATCCTACTTTACAATTGGGATTACTCCCACGGACCGGTCCCTGTTTTGTTCCTGCTTCAAGTCTTGTTTGTTGGAACCTTCTTTACTACCACTTATTGTTTCTTTACTTATCCTAAAAAATAATCTTATGAATATCTCAATGCGTAAAAAATTACAAGAGACCGATCCCTTTCTGGCCGATGACATTTTAAAGTTTGAACGGGACTCCCTGATTGGCGATCCACACTTTAACATATCCACTCTTAAAAAGAAAGATGGCAGAGCGTACTACCAACTTCATATCAAGTGGCCAAAGGATTTAATACACAACGTCACATTGATTAAGCACATGGGTTCTGTTAAACTATTTGAAAGTCTATCCAAGGAGGAACTTCTATTAAAGTGCAAGGCAGAAGCAATTAATTTCCTTGAAGAGAAAAAAAATAGGGGGGAGTTGTTGTACTAATAAAAAAAATAGTTACATTTGCATATCGTTTCACTTAAACAAAAAAAGTTATGAACATTTCAGAGTTGTCAAAATTATCGTTATCAGAATTGCGAGACATCAATCGGATGGTCGTTGAATTAATCAACCACAAACGTAACATCGAATCGTTTGAAAAAAGAGTTAGTTTATCTGTGGGGATGATAGTAAAAGTAAATCATCCTAAGTTGTATGGTAAGGAGTTGGAGATTGTTAAAGTCAATCGAACCAAAGCGAACCTGCGAGTGATTGGCGGGTATGGTTCTTACAATGTACCTATCAATTTAATCGAGTATTAATTTTCACTTAAACAAAAAAGGTTATGGCAGTATTTGATTTTTATTTAGACACAAAGGTTACGACTTGGTATCGTACTAACTTTGAGATTGAGGCTAACACAGAAGAGGAGGCAAAGCAACAAGCAATTGAGTTTGTTAAAGATGATAAAGGTAGGATTACAGACCTTGGATGGTTTGAGGTTGATAATACAATCGAACCAATGAGTGTTAAGGATAATGGTGGCTTTGCTACCCAAGAGGTATTCATTGCTAACAACAGATTCTATGCAAAGGATTCAATGATTTGGGATAACACTTCAAAAGGCTAATCTTATGTACACAATTCGCAGAGAATGTTGGAATGAAAAAACCTTTAACGGCTATACAGATAACCCTTATTGGAGAATTGGTTGGGCAGGCTATGAAATTGGCTTGAAAGATTCGGGAGAGTATTGGATGATTTACAATGACCAAGAGGCGGTTGAAAGACTGCCTCACCCCGAGATCCAAACGGCATTATATAATATTGTCGAAGAGTGTAAGATTCAAATTTTTAAAATTCAAAGATTAAAAAAAAGTTATGAGCAATAATTTATCTAAACTAAATACTTGGGAATTGATTGAGGAATTAAAGACCCGAGGTTATAACACGGAATTAGTTTTCAGCATCTACGATGTGGAAGCTCGGCTGGAAATTATAAATATGGATAGGGAAGAGCATGAGCATATTGTCTTGGATAAAGATGACAAGTTTGAAATTCTTCGAGAGTCTTTTAATCCTGAAAATCTTTGGAGAAGAATTCTTGAAGAAATTGATGACAAGATTTTAGATGATTACGATGACGAATCCTATTTCAAAGGTGTCGAAGAGTAGAATGAATTGTTTAACCCAATCGAAGAATATATGGAGATTAAAATCGAAGACCTTATTAAGGAACTTGAAAAACAAGTTAAAAAGGGTGTTACCAAAGTAGAACTTAAAGGTACACTTATGTCCCCAAAAGATGGGAACTTAATTATTGTTTCAACTGAGAAACAAATATAAGATGACAAGTAGCCAATTGGTTGCTAAGTTAAGGGGTGGTAGTTTGAGATTCTATACAGATGGGATCTTCACTACCATCCAACTTAACAGGAGATCCAAAAGGATTTGTTGGGAGCTCCTAATATCTCAAGACCGTAAAGGCTGGATCGTCCAGCACAGTAACTTATCTCTTCGCGATCTTGTCGAGCTTATTGTAAGTCAAAAAAAGTTTTCAAGAAAATTGTTGTGATTTAAAAAAGTATTAGTACATTTGTTCATCGTTTCACACTTAAATAATTTAACACTATGGGTACAAGAGCAACCTATCGATTCATTGAGCAACACGAAGATAGTGTGTTGACTATTCACAATTCCGTTATCGGATTACTTTATGGCCACTACGATGGCTATCCCACAGGAGTTCCTTGCGACATTGCAGAGTACATTTCAAGGGGTACATCTGATGGTTATCCTATTCGATTCAATGGTGGCGGATGTCTGTTTGCCAACATCGTTTGGAAACTTAAAGAGGGTAAGAGTTCTTACTTCTATCTTAATCCTATTGAATCAAGAGGTCGTTGTTGGGAAGATTATCTATATGACATTATCGTTACTCCCAAGGGAAAGGTAATGATGGCTTGTTACACTAACCAAGAGCATTCAAGAAATGATGTAGTGTTCTATGGTACGGCAGAAGAGTTTTACAATAAGTATAACACTAACGATAGCACCGAAGAGAAATGAATGTAACAATCAACATCCTTGAACTTGCATCAGAACTTGCTCACAATGAGTTGAAAGAGAAACACTCTGATAGCATTGAACTATATCAAGATACAGATGAGGACGAAGTGTACTACACAGAGGAGGCACAAGATATCTTTAATGAGATGTATGATTACTACTATTCGGTAATTGAATCTTGCAAACTTTAAATTTCTAATACTATGGCTAACATTTGTTTTAATACTTTGGTTATAAAAGGTAACAAGACTAAGATGAAAGACATCTTCCGTATTGTTAACTCACACTTAGAAGAGGGGGATGAGCTATCCCTCTACTTCATAGATGACTTGATTGAGTACAGTGATTATCTGGATTTCGATGGTGCTATTATGAGCATCTATCATAACATAGAATCAGAGAACAAACTGATCCTGTCGATTGAATCTAAGTGGACACCTGTAAAGGAGTTTGCTCAAACTATCTCTAATACCTATAAGGTTAGTTGCTATCTTGAATACGATGAATGTTCCAATGACTTTGCAGGCTACTACAAGTTTAATGATGGAGAGCTCATTGATGAGTACGAGTCTGAATATGCTGAGGGTTTGTATAAGATGCGAGATTGGAATGATTTTTGGGAGCAGGTAGTTGTAGGTCATCTTGATGATGCTGAATTTAACTACGATAGCAAGGAAGAGTTTATGGAGTTCTTCTCTTTCATTAAAAATGTCAAGCAGGTCAAGGAATTATCAGAGGCTTGGGATTTGGAGATGGCAGACTAAAAATATTTTGACCAAAGCATTGTACTTTAAAAAAGTTTAGTTACATTTGTTCATCGTTTCACTTAAACAATTAATACTATGTTCACATTATCATTAAAGAAGTTCAAATTCTTTCCAAGTCTTTCAGAAGAAACTAATTGCTTTACGGCTGACTTGTACATCAACGGAAAACTTGTTGGCACTACGAGTAATCGTGGGTATGGTGGTAACACCGATATCCACCACGCTAACTCAGAGGGTTTGACTCTCATCAGTCAAGCAGATAAGTACTTCAAGTCATTGCCTCCTAAGAGAGTTGATTGTTCTTGGGATGACAAAGGTTATTTCGAGATGAAGTCATCTCTTGAAAACGAGGTTGACGAGTTGGTTGATAACTTGATTCAAGAGAAAGAGAGCAAGAGAGTAACTAAGTGGGTTGACTCTCATTGCAAGAAAGGAATTGTAGTGGATAGCAATGAAGGTACCTACCACTTTTATCCTTTTGATATGTCAAAGCCAATGTCTATCTTGGCTAAGGTAGTTCAACAAGTTATGGCGAAGCATCCTAATGGTACAATCATGAACGAGAACATCGCTACATTCTAAATCTCAGGGGGAGGGCAACCTCCCCTTTAAACAATCAAGTTATGAAGACAATCAAAAGTTTAAAGAAGCTGATCGCTACAGCTCAAAAAGAACATCGAGCTTTAGTTTGGAATGATCCTGGAAGTGTTGATGGTAATAAGTATTCTATTTCCTATCTCGATGTTGAAGGTTCAGATGATCAGGATGACCAGGTGTTAATTAGATATAACGATGGTATGTCAGAAGCATATGTCTATGTTCATGAGATATCGATCTCTCGAGAGGTTACTATGCTTGACAGGTATATCGAGATATCTGAGACCGTCAACGGCTGGTACCGAGCTCTACCGTTCGAAGCTCTCGACAGGATCCATGGGTTTGGTATCATTGACATTACCTTGGAGGGACAGGAGATGGAAGATCAGTTAGACCGTGCCTATGATGAATGGAATAGTTATCCTATGCATGAGAGATGCATGGTATATGACTCCTTGAAGGAAGCTTATTATGAATACACCAAGATGTAATAACCATGAGAAAAAAAGTAGACGATCTTATCAAGGCTTTGGAAGTCCAAGTTAAGAATGGAAAAAAAGTAATAAATCTCAGAGAGGTTTATGGTAAGAAAAAAATAGTAACTGCAAGTGTACAACCTATTAATTAGTTAACTATATTTGCTCATCGTTTCACACAAAATAATTAAGTTATGTCAAAAGAAAAAAGTCTAAAAGACCATGTGGCCAATCTAAAGTCCACAATGATTAGCCAAACAAAAATGTTCATGGCGATTCATAATCTCGAAGAGATAGAATTCAAACAAGAGATTACTATGTTCCAGCCCGCTACATGGAGTCCCATAGAGATGGTACCTTGTATTGCAGAGTACCTTGCATACCATAGGGTAGGTACTTCATTGGAAGGTACCTTGCTACTGAAGGGTAGGGATGATAATGGTGGCTTCAATTGGAATATTGAAAGTTGCTCTGTTGAAGAGATTGCTGAAGTGTTAGATGGTTTATTAGAAAAAAGATACTCTGTCTACTCTAATAGTTTTGAAGGTACTAACAATCCGTTGGTAACTACTTTCAATGAAAAAATATCAAGGGGATTAGTATAACAACTAAAGAATAAGAAGATGGAAAAATTCGTTATAGTCTTTAGTTACATGTACGATGAAGAGGATAGAGTCACGGCAACAACAAAGCCTATCGAGGCAGAGAGTGAGCAAGAAGCCGTAGAGAAATTGGTAGACCAATTCGAAAGTTACGAAGGAACTAAGATTGATATTATAAAGGTAAAGACGGTTTAATGGTTGCGATGACCTTGGGGGTGATTTAGGTTAACCCCCTTTATTATGAACTTACAAACAAGAACCCAAGAGGAGGTATTAGATCTAAGAAAAAAACTTTCAAGCGGCGATGTTAAACCGTACCTGAGCATTAGATCTAAATCTAACACGGCTCGAGCGGCGGTCTATGCCAGGGCAAGCTGGCCAAGAACTACCGGAATGACTAAGATTGAAGTCAGGGTATGCTGGGCGGACCAAGGAGAGATAGATCTTAAAGATCCTGATCTTAAAGCTAAAGCCGCTTCTATGCTTAAAGCTCGCATGGATCGCGTAATCAAAAAAGAATTCGTTTTGCAGGATTGTGATCCCCTCTCATGGGATGCTGACTATAAAGAAAAAGTTATGATGGAAGGAGTGATCCTTAAGCGACTTGATTGTATGGTTAATCCTGATATTAGATACAGAATTGGAACGAGTCCAACTAAAGGTGAGATCATCAGAGCTCGAGCTCCTTGGTACTCTCTTGAAGGCTCGACCAGAATAGAAACCATTATCGGATCCGCTTCTGACTACGATGGTCTCGATGATCCAAAGCTCCTTGAACAAGGAAAAAAAATACTAATGAAAAAAATGTCTAATCAAATAAAAACATTCTAATGATACAACTAAAAGATTCACAAGGAAACCTTATCGCTCTGGTTCAAGAAGACAAATCTAACAAATGGATCAGAGATGAGAAGGGCAATCCAAAGGGAAGGTATGACAAGAATAGTGGTTACACTTATAACGAGCGAGGAGAATTAATTGGAAAAGGTGACTTAAGTTCTTTGTTAATTAAATAAGTTTACTTACCTTTGGAAAAATTATTCACAATCAAACAAATTTATTATGATTACAGAAGCACCAATCCCCAAATTAGTCAAGGCTAAAACCTTCTCTCAAGAGTTAGAAAAGTTCATTGAGTACTGCAATGACTTCTACAATGAGTACTACGGATTATATCCTATCGCCTCTTCGGAACACATAGAATTTGCCGTAGGCCAATACCTAAAATCTTCCCGAACCTTTGATGTAGAATTCGATTCTATCGACAGAGAAAAAGTTAGAGAAATATTAGGTTACTAAAAAATCATTCACAATCAAACAATTTATTACAATGGCTACATTAGAAAGAACTTCAAATGTTATTACCCAATTGAACGAGGCTTCATATTGGATTATTGAAATGATTAGTGGCGATATTAGTGATGCAGAAAATCAGCACATTAAGAACATGATTGATGCTATCGACCAAGCAATCGAGATTATCAAGAACCCTATTGACTTATTTGAATTTCCAGAATTACTACCCCAAGAAGTTACTGACATCATTGAGGAGTTTGGTAAAAACTATTCTTGTTCTTACGAGGATTGCGATAAGTTAATCGACCAACTAAATGCAGTAGGATATACCTGCGAGTATGGCTTGGATTCTTCTCCTTATAATCTAACTAAACTTAAATAAGATGGGAAAATTAGTTTTAAATCGTAGAAGGTTTTTGACTTGGTATTTTCTTGATGCCAACTTTAATGACCACATCTTTGATGCTCTCATGACTGATAGGGAGTATAGCCTTGACATCAACGATCTCTTAATTTGTGTAGGTAATTTCCCTGCTTCAATTTTAGAGGATGGCCAAGTGTATGAGGCAGACGAGTATGGATACATCAACTATACGGAAGGCGATTTCACTTTAGAAGTTAACTAATCACGAGGGGGCAAGTCCCCCTCTTAACCTAAATTTAAATATCATGGCAAAGTTTATTGAATTAACATATAGAGATAAAAACAGAAAAGTCTATATAAACATAGACCATATCGGAGACATAATTGAATGGGAAGAGGACAATAGAAAGCTCACAAAGGTAGGTGTCACAACCCATAATAATGGAGGGTGGAATGTATTAGAAAGTGCTGAACAAATCTTAAAACTTATAAACGAAAATTAAGATGGAAGAGGAACTATTAGAAACACTGGTTACAATGGAAACCATAGCAAAGTTAAGATCAGATCTCAATGACAAGATTAGTGCTTATATCGATGAGCATGATCTCATGGGAGACTACAAGGTTAAAACCCCCTTCGAGCTTAAGGATGAAGCAGGTAGTTTTGTTGAATGCTTCGAGGTTGAATGGGCAGATCATCTTGATCCAAGCTACGGAAAAACAGTATACTTCTACTTGTTTGATCATGAAGGAAACCAGACTGATGGCAAGTATATCTATGAGACAGGTATCATGGACATGGATTATTTTTACAAAAAAATATTATTAGATAGAGAATTCGAAATTTATTCTTAACTTTACAACTCACAATCAAAACAAAAAAATCTATGAAAGTATTAGTAGCATGCGAAGAGTCGCAATCAGTAACAAAAGCATTTAGAGCATTAGGTCATGAAGCATATAGTTGTGACCTGCTTCCTTGCTCAGGGGGACATCCTGAGTGGCATATCCAAGGGGATGTGTTCGAGATTATTAATCAGGGTTGGGACTTGATGATTGGTCACCCACCCTGCACTTACCTAACCGTTACAGGTAACAAGTGGTTCTACCATCCTGAGGATAAGGACATGCCTGTGGCATCCCGTAGACCACACCCTCGCTTCCCTAATCGAGCACAACAAAGAGAGGAGGCGTTGGAGTTCTTCATCAAGTTGATGGAGGCACCTGTTGAAAAAATTTGTTTAGAGAATCCTGTTGGCATCATCTCTACTCGTTATAGAAAGCCTGACCAAATTGTTCAACCATGGATGTTTGGTGACGAAGCAAGCAAGACTACTTGTCTATGGTTGAAAGGTTTAGATCCATTGGTTCATACTGATGTTGTAGGCAAGGGGGATAGAGTATACTATGCGAGCGGTAAAAGTCACGCTACTTGGTACGCTGAAGCATTGGCCAAGGCTAAGACCCCTGCTGAGAGAAGTACTCTAAGAAGTAAAACATTCCAAGGCATTGCAAACGCAATGGCAGACCAATGGGGAAAATGAAAAGAATAGATTTATTTAAAAATAGATTTCAATTAGGGGGGGATAGAGTTCCAAACACTATCCCTTACTTCATGGCCTTTCAATTTCACCTGGGCGGTGGAAGGGATTTAGATCTGATCATTAACAAGCTCTCCTTTAGTATTGATCACATCAACAAGATCTTAGTAAAGGAAAAAATATTAGAAAAGTTATATACTATTGAAAATAATGATGCTATCTTTGCATCCAAGAAAAAAATTCATTAGTATAAAAAAAATAGTAAGGGTAAAATAGCATTAGTTTTTAGTACCCTTCTATTTGAAAAGTACAAATTGATAGTAGATTAATTTGATTGTGAAACGTATAAGCAACCCTTCCTGGTATCCGGGAGGGGTTCTTTGTTTAGACCATACTGGGACCGGTCCCTAATCCAAAGGTTGCCAGTCAAGATCCACTTCTAAGTCATCCTCAAAGAGATCCTCTTCTGGGTCCCAATTATAAGAAAACTCCTGGATCGAGATCCCTTCGAGTTCTGCGAACTCCTGGGTTGCATCATGGATGTCTTCTAAGCTTCTTGAATTAATAACAAAGTTTAAGAACTCTTGTAGGTTTGTCATATCAAAAAAAAATATTAGTAAAAAAACTTGCAAAAAAAAACTTTATTGTTATAGGAAAAAAAACCATGTTGCTGGAAAAAAAACCTGGGGTTTTCCTACTGGAAAAAAAATACTGGGTTCCTCTACTAAATATACGTCTGGAAGCCTTGAAAGCATATATATTTTCCCCCAGGAAAAAAAATTGGAAAATGAGAGCGTGAGAATCATATAAAACCTGTTTCTATTCTATATCTTCTACTATGTTTCTTAACACAAAACTATTTCCTTTTTCTATACTACCTTGTCATGCATAGTACCTTACTTAACACACAAAAAACTTTTTAACATATAGTCATTATCTATATCCTCTCAAAAAACTATAGAAAACATCTATATATTCTATACTTTTATACGAAAAAAACTTTGCTTGGTTGCTTTACTAATCACCATACTTTGATTCTAAGCTACTATCTTTTGCTTGGTGGTATGATTGCTTTACTTGGTTGCTGTTCTTTTATTTGCGACCAAATCTAATAGCCATAGATTGATTCCTATATACCTGTTCCAAGTATATGTCTATGCTCCTACTATGAATAACTCTGTTGACTACTTCTAAAAACTCTACATCACATATACTAATAACTTTGCCTCCACTTAACAATCCAGTTGAAGGATGTCCTTGTACTATACTACTTATACTGGTTGGCAATACTAATATAGTTCTTTTATTTACTGAGTTGTTTGTATTGTTTTTATTTACTGAATTATTATTATTGTTATTAATATTATTATTGTTAGTATTACTATTATTACTATCTATGTTATTACTTGTATTGTTTGATTTGTTATGTAGACTTAGTATTGTGGAGGCATGAAGATTGATTGTTGTATAGATTGGCGTTTGGAGTTCTAACAGTAATGAATAGTTATCTGTTATCTGCTTGATGCTTCCATGGATGGAAACTATCTTATAGGTTGGCTTGGATGCCACCACTTGTTTCTTTACTACGATACAAGACTTGGAGATGTCTGTTGAGATTACTAAGTGGTCCTTTGAGATTGGATGTGTGAAGTATAAACTTAATGACTCTTTGGATTCCTTTGGGAGATTGCCATATAGATATGACTTTCTTTTCTTATAGGTTCTATAAGATTCTAATAGGGATGATATGTATTTCCAAACTACAATAACTATCCATGGTTTACTTCTTTCTAATTAAAAACACAACCTCACCTTTATGCGTGTAATCGTTTGAATCCGTTATATCCATTACAAACTCTGACCCAATATTCTTTTTTATGTATGCAAGATATAAGTTTAATCTTCTGATATCATTATCCTCTTGCTTGCTTGGCTGAAACTTATAATAGTCTGGCTTATGTTCTTCTTCTACTATTTTCATAATAGCAAGGATGGTAGCCATAACTTTATACACCTCATTCTTGTTTGTTAAATCATCGTAAACTCCTTCTACTAATCTAAAGCTAACAAGCAAACCTTCTCTATCATACTTCAATGACTCTTCGTAACTTATGTTATCAAACTTTTCATCCTCGTCATCCATTACTTTATTATCTTCTGATATATAAGCATGGGATGGAATGAATGTTACTTCGTATTGACCAGCCTTGGAATCAAACACAGCTCTTATACGCTCGTATCTACTTCGAGTAAATTCAAACTTATAGGTACTTGCCGTGGCTTCTCCTACTTCTTTTAATACAATCTCTTTAAGTATGCTTGTTAGCTTCATTATATATTAGTCCAAGTAATCCATCAACAACTCGTGAACAAGATCTGCATCATCGTTTAGTGCATCTAATTCTTGATCCGTGTAAGGAGTTCCATCTGAATGCTCTGCATAATCAATGAAAGCATCACTATAATCTGGGCGATCCCAATGATGTACATCTTGGAAAGATACATTGTGAACATCTCTCCAATCAATTTTAATACCATCGTTTGTTGGCTCTTGTGCTTGGCTTGAGATTCCTGCAAGCTCCTGCATTCTTTTGATTTCTTTTTCCATGTTACTTTACTTTATCTAATAAGTTAATTAGTTGATCATAATACTCGTAGTCTTTATTGCTTCTAACAGCGAACTGTAAGTCTTTAAGTTTCTTAATTGTATACTCTGGTTTTTGGTCTAAGTAAGTTGGATTATCATTGAAGAAATTTCTCAATGGCTCAAACTCTTCTGTCTCTGGTATATCATCTAATATACTTGGATAGTGAGTTGAGGTTTCCTTAGCATACCAATTTGTAATTACTTTATAGCTAATCATTTTGTCTATGTAATGAAGACTATTTAATCTTATCTGCATACCATACTCACCTTCATACACAACATTTAAACTATTGTTTTCATTATCAAGAATACCAAACAACATTTCTCTTGAGATATATCTTCTATCTTTTTTCTCCAACTCATCAAGTTCTTGTATATAAGATTCAACTGACTTGTTAGCACCATAGTAATAGTTATATCTATCTACCAAATTTTCTATTCCTCCTTTATCTGATGTCTTAAAGTATCTTTCTAACTGATTCTTTAAATGATAATTTTCTGATCCAAATACTTGTTTGGCTAAATCTAAATCAAAATACAATAATCTTTTAGTATAAAATCCATTGATTCTAAATGTAGCAATAGCAATCTCATTATCCTTTGCATCCTTTCTTGCATAACCCATCGCCCTATCTGCATCAATAAATCCATAAACACCTTTACCTTCCATGGTTCTTTCGGCAGGTCTTAGTCCATTTTTTATTATAGAACTAATAGCAGACTTACTTGTAACATGATAAAAGTACAAGTCATCGCCTACCAATTCTTCTTTAATTATATCCCTAAGTATTTCTGTCAACTTCATATCTCTTACCACTTTCTGCATGACCAGTATCTTGCTTTGGTTCTTGGTCCTGGGTTGCTACAATTATGTCTCGCTCTAAAGTTTCTTCTTCTCTCGGGATTGTTCTTCTTGATCACCATTCCCTTCTGTCCAAAGTTAACCTTAACAACTCTACCCTCCGGGTTTCTTACATACACCTTAAACTTCTTAACATCACCTTGCATAGGTTTACCCAATTGAACTTTACGTCCTTGGTATTCTGCCTCTGTTATCTCTGCTTCTGATAATTGATTAACATACTCTTTGATGTATTGAGCGAAGTCTTGTACCTCCTCGTTTGTTTCTACATCATACTCGTCAATCTCTTCTTCTTTTATTTCTGATTTGAATCCACACATTGAAAGGAACTCTTTAACATCAAAATTTATACCTTCTGATTCAAGTTGCTTTACTTGCTTCTTGGCTAACTCCTTTCTGTTTTCAATATCTTTAACTCCTTTAACAATCTCTGCAATACCTTCAATCATTTCTCTCTGATCATCTTGGCTTATCTCTCCCTCATACAATCCATTCATATCACCCTCGTTACACTTTCTCCATGTTCCACCCTTAGACTTGTAGTTCTTAGCCGCCCATCCATTAGCATAGGCAGATGGATATACATCGAACTTGGACTTAGCCGCCGCCTTTGAGGCCGCCCACTTACCAGGATTGTTAGGACAATTTCTTTCCAAGAATAGATTTAACTTTTCTTCTAAATTCATTTGTTCGTTTTTAGGTTTTGTAGAAACATAGATGGGAGTCTTTCCTTGACCAGGACTATCTTTACCTCCTCTGCCTGCACGATTCTGTGCTGATCTCTTTCTTTTAGTTGCGTTTTCTTTTTCCTTCTTAGACATAGAAGCGGCCTTAGCGGCTGGTACACACTTTGCATATCCCTTCTTCTTACCTGAAGTTCCACAAGGAGGATGCTTGCCATCTACCTTCTTACCTATGTTCACCCACTTCTCCTTGAACCACTTGTTTAAATCCTCGTCAATAGATTCTTGGTCTGTCATGTCAATAATAAATATCTCTGGGTCTATATCGTTCTTAACTAAACCAGACAATCTTGTATTACCACCTAACAAATCGTAATCGTCTTCGCTGAACTTAACTGCTATTGACATCTCAACCACACCTTTGTCATATGCATCTTGGAATCTCTTCTTCTTATCAGGATCTAATGATTCAAAGTCAGGATCAAAGTTACCCAACACATCTTTAATCTCACTATACTTCTTAGTCGAAGAGTTATTTCTTGCAAACTCTAACCAACTATCTTTGCCCATCTTATCAAATTCAGGATAACGCTTTGCCTCATCCCACTCGTTTTCAAGATTAGGTTTGGTATACTCGATTCTTTTCGAAGAGTCATCTGCCTCGTTTAAAATCTGATTAAGTATATTAGATAGTTTCATGTTAATCTTTATTGTTAATTGGGATAATCTGATGTGGGTAGAATGCTATGATTTCATACATCTCTCCTTCTCTTAACCATACAGCTCCATCGTAACCTTTCTTAACTAACATATCATAAAGATATCCTGGCATTACTGACAGGTTCCATTCTTTATCTTTTAATACTATTGGATTCTTTATGTTCAAATAGTATTCTTTAGTTATGTTTCCGTATATCTTTGTTGACTCCGGGTTAGCAGAGAAGTAGATTCCTTTGGTATTGGATTGTCTATCTATGCCTTGCTTCCTATCATCTTCTTGTGATCGATATACAATCAATGGTTCGCCTTCCTCATCAACTATCTTTGTTTGGGTTAGGTTCTCCTTTAATGTATCTTCACCCTTGGATCTTTCGATAGCAACATAAGCATCCTTCTTACCATTATCATATCTTAATGATGCAGTTGCTCTTGAGTATCCATCTAACAGCTCACCATCTACAACAACAATAGGTTCATCTATGCCACTCGGATCAAAGTCATCATCATCCTCATATCTATCCTCACCTGAATCATAATACTCTTTGAAACTTATATCAGTTTTTAGTAACTGAGACACATCGAAATCTTTGACTAACTTAAAATCTCTATTAGCAATAAGTTTCTCAAAACCATGTGGTACCATTTCATCATCTGGTGTTATATTAACAATGTGATTCCAGACATTGGTGCCTTTAATTACTACTTCTTCTGATATGATATCAAGTAACTTCATATTAGTAATCAAACATCTTTATGTTATTGTCCTTGTCATATCCAAACTGACCTCTATGAAAATCGTACACCTTAAATAAACCTTTCTTGAATGGTAGTGTCTCTGCTACTACATGCTTAAGTTTCAAATAGAACTCTGCTATCTCCTCATCTCTTTTTAACAAGGCAGAGTATATCTTCTTGTCAGCTTCTTTGTTAAATATGCCAGCTCTTAAAGCAGGTAATACTCCATAGAATCCAGCCTCCTCATCAAGTAAGTCTTCTAATACATCGAAGTCTACTTCGAATTGTTCTGTATCAACCTTCTCCATAACAACCCACATTAGATTGTTATTGTCTCTGCTAATACCTTTTCTATAAATGATTGGGAATACTTCTGGTTTTGATTCAAAGTCCTTTAGCCATCTCTTTACATACTTTGTCTCACCTACCTTTACAATTTTATTAGGATCGCTTGTTGGATATACATTATGCTCCATGCCCTGACCAAATATTTTCTTTGGCCTGATAGCAATCTCTTGCATCACCTCAAGAAGTATAGATGATAACTTCATTATATAACATTCTTGATAGCATTATACAATGCATCATAAATAAAATCAATATGTTCCTTATTAGAAGTATATGGGAATAACTTAATGAATTCCGATGCAAGATACTTATTGAATTTAAATAGGTTATCGAAGTTGTTGTCAATATCTAAATCTCCGTTAGCAGAGCTTAATATAATCTCTGCACCTTTTTTTAACTTCTGCTTTAAAACATTAGCATCTTTAATCAAGTCAGGTGGGAAGTCATAATCATATGCACCACTTATGAAGTCATTAGCGATTTCATCGAAATCCATTTTATACAAGTGATTATCAATAAATGCAATAACTTCTTTTTCATCCATATCATCATCCAAGTCCGGATCGTTACTTTCTAATTGGTATTGCTGAAAGGATTCTCTTAGTATGTCCGCTAATTTTAAAGCTCCTGAATTATTCATATGGTAATTTGTATAGATTATATATTATAAATATGTCGCAATTTCAGTTTATTGCCTATAGTTTTACACCTATTAGAATTCCCAGAACTTTTTACTTTCATAAGACCACATACTACCATAGGATTTACATTTTTTATATATTGAAAAGTGTATAGGGGTATGAACACAATTACTTGACAATCTCTTTATTTGTAATTTAGTCCTCTCATAAGTAATATTCCTAACTAACCTACTTACATCTGCACAAAGAATATCAGTTTGAGTTTCATAAACCCTACCATTAATTCTATTATCAATAATCTTATTTATGTTTTTCATTCCGTATCTCCTTTATATTTTTTGACTATTAAATTAGTTATTGAGAAACTGGCCTCACTTAGTTCTCTCCAATTACTATGAGATGTAGTTGAGTTCTTTACATATAACTTAAGACCTAAACTACTACATATAATCTGATCACTTAAACGGGATGACATTGTAAACATGGGTTTCATTTTATCAATATTAACCCTTTCGTTTATGTTTATCATATTACCTACCGTTTAAATTATTTCTGCTGAATATAGAAGTGAAGGCATCTTCAATCTTACCATCCATCAGTAACTTGTAAGATTTCTCGGTTTGCTCTCTTGTTAGATTATCAACCTGGAATTCCAGAAGGTGTAGCTTAACTGATTTAGATCCTAAAACTACTATTTCCTCTCCACCCTTTCCCTGCTCTGACATCTTACCAAAGAATCTTTTAATCTTCTGGCCCTTGATGTAAGCAGATGTATAGTTAGTGTCTGTTGAATTTCTATTATCTATAACGTAACTTCTTGATTTTTTAGCCATGATATCTTTTTGTTTGATTGTTTTTAATTGTCTTGTTTTTAAATATAGGTTTTTGAATCCAACCAAAAACTGGTCTTATGATATTGTTATCAAATAACCAATCACTACCATCCCAATAACCTAATTGTACTCCAGTAATAAAAGGTCCTAAATAGCAAATATATAATCCCACCTCTTCAGGATTTTCAGTATTCCATGTTAGTTCTTTCATCGTCTTGTTGTTTAGTAAACACTTGAAGGTTCAACTATCTCTATTTGTCTCTTACCAAGGTTATCCGTGTACTCAACATGATAGTGTTGAATATTAGGTAATGTACCTGTAACTACTACCTTCAATGAGTCTGGCTTTAGATATACAATATCACCTACTTTATATTTCAAGGTAGGCTTTGGTTTCTTTGCATCTTCCTTCAGGAGGTAAATGACTCCCCAAGTAAATAACCCCAATAACACAATCAATAATATTGCTCGTATTAATTCTTTTCTATCTTCAGTCATCTTATTGTTGTTTAGCTATTTCCAAGAGTTTATCTATACAAGCATTCTCTGCTTCTTTATAAGTATCCCAGCTATCACCTTGCCAAAGCTCTCCCCAATGTTCAGTCTTACTCCATTCTTGGACGTGATAGTTCCATTCTTTACTATAAACCTCAGGGTGAATAAAAGACCAAAGATTATACTTCTCCCTAAACCATCTAAATACTTGTTGTTTAAGTGGAGCAGCTAAAGTAGAAACACCATCAGCTTTTACATCACCATACCATAAATGTTTATCTATGGTATATGTATAATTGTAATCACCATCGTATTTTAACTCATTTAATGCTACCGCTTGCTCGTATGTTACAAACTCTTTATCCATTGTCTTGCTGTTTAAATAATCCTGAAATTTCAGGGATGAATGCCATTAGATTTAATGCCAACTCTAAATTGCTACAGACCTTTCCATCCTTGGCAATATCATCCTTCTCCATTAAAGCGGATCCGTATTTAAGAACCCAGCCATCGTTTACTTTGACAGCCATGTACATTGTCCTACCTTCCCTTAGTTTAGGGATGTATCCAGTTCCGTGCTTAATTATTGAGCCATTCGGCAACTGGTTGAATTTCAGTATCGTGATTAACATATTCTAAAAAGGGATTAGTGTAAACTCTTCTTGATAATGATTTTATTTGCATGTCATCGGATACCTTTGCATCAATGTAAGGCTTGACATCTTGAAACTTCTTCATGGATCTAACATGAGCAACCTCTCTCCATTCGTAGATGCTTCTACCAAGAATGCTCATTTTCTTAACACGATACTCAACTGTGTAGAGTATTTGCTCTCCTGCTGAATAGGTAGCCGTGTATCTCTTTCTCTTGTTTTCGTACAAGTAAAACTTCTTCATAACCTTTATTTTTATTTTGTTAGTAATTGTTGTTGAGCAAATATAATAGGAAGTATTTAATTTGCAATAGGTTACATCAAATATTTTTAAATAAAAAAGGCTAAGATTTCTCTTAGCCAATTCTTAAACACTTATCAATTATGATTAGTCCATTACTCTACGAATCTCATCATCATACGGATGGTATTCATATTGAGGCATGAACTTATATGTTCCAGCAGGGAACTTGATTTCAGTATGTTCTCCTGTCCAAACTTCAGTACCTCTAACATAACTACTTTCCATTAGATGCTTCAAGCAAAGTTCTCCTTTTGCATTTACATACAAGGTTCCATCGTTATCCTCAAACACTTCTACTTGGGATTCCGAAGTAACAATGTGAGAGTGATCTGAATGTTCTCCACGGGCAATGATGTTAGCCATGATGCCTGTTCGTAATTTAGCTGTTGATGGGATTTCATTTACCATCTGCAAGGCAACATCTCCTTGTCTCTTGATCTGATTAATTTTCATATAACTAATTGTTTAAAATATTAACTTTATTATAAATATACTATGACTCTTCAATGACATCAAAGTTTGCCTTTGACAAACGGAACGTAGATGCTTTGGCCGCCCATACATTCTTCTTAGCATCTGGAAACTCCTTAATGTTTGGATAGATATTATAAACACGATCCGTAGATGTATCAGTTACTGATAGGAAGTAAACATAGTCGTTAATAACTTTGTCCTTCTTCTTTGAACGAAGTAACTTCATAGGCTTTCCATAAGCATCCAAGTCTTCATCCACTACAATAACCCCACCCATAACTTCATAGTATCTTTCTGCCCCAATGATTTCCATCATGCATCGCTTCAACTCCAAGTTGGTTTCACTTTTAATCATAGCACCTGTGATAGAATCTGGATTCTCTATCCAATCCTTGGGAATAGATGTACCTTTCCAAAAGTAGTAGGCAGTACCATCAGACCAAGAGATGGCAGGTCCATCCTCTCCATGCAATCTAAGATTGTTATCTCGTGAGATAAAGTCAGGCAATGGACAAACAATGCAAGCCTCATCAAACTGAATCATATCATATACATTACAATCTATGAGGTCACGGAATCGATTGAACTTCTCATCATTAAGTATATTAATTTGAGTAAAGTAATCATAGAACGATACCCAACCATAATCAGATATGTTACCATAACTTGAGAACTCATGATACTTATATTCTCCTGTTAGTCTACAAGCAATCTCTTGAGCATTCTCCGGAGAAGTTGCATAAACAATTTTGGGATTAGGATAATCGCAAAGTTCATACATCCAATTGATGTTCTTCTCTAATCGTTCCTTATCAATTTCTTTCTTACCATTGGTAAAGATTTTTGATAGCCAGTAGTTCTTAACTACTTCAATCTGAGCTTCTTGCTCGGGCGTGAGTTCTTTAATCATATAACCTTTTTATTTAAGTGTTGAGCAAATTTAATTATACTTTTTTAATTTGCAATACTTTATTCAATTATCTTCCGAAACCAATCTTCTTTTCATCTTTCTCTGATCGTATCTGATCCAAGTCTGCTGAGTAGATATCACACAATGGCATTGGCTTATCGGTTCTATATTTCTTACCTAACTTTTCTAATAACTTGTTAGAGTCTTCTACGTTTAATTTATCGAACTTGTGTTCTGCTATAAGTCTACCTGAACGAAGTAAAGCCTCATCAATGTTTTCCTTCTCTGTGTTAAAGGTAGCAATGACATGAATGTTCAATGCTTCTCCCAATACACCATCAGTCAAGTTAAGTATATTAGATACACCAATAGATGATGACGAAGCCTTTGATCTATCTCCAATAACTCTTTCTGCATCCTCTATGATAAGAACGCATCCTTTGTTATCCATTAGAAGACTTATGAAGCCTGGGGATGTAATACTTTCAGCAAGCATTGTTGGCAACCACAATATCTTTCTATTGATGTTGTTAGCCAAGTAGTTAATGAATGTTGACTTGCCTGTGCCAGGAAGACCATGTAGTAATAGAAGTCTACCTCTCTCATCGTTCTTAGGTTCATTGAAACACTTCTGAATGATTTCCCACGAAGCGGCGAACTTACTACCATAGTTAAGTTCAATATCCAAATCAGGTTTCTTTATTTCAAATGGCTCAACATCTAAACTACTTCTTTGTTGAACTATTAAATAGATATGACCTGATTTCTTTTTATCTTTAGTTAATGCTATCTTGTTTGATAATGATTGGATGTATTCAAATGTTTCTACTTTTGTATGATAGAATGTTACTCCTGTAATTTCATCATTCTTTATATCTGACATTTTGTTTTCATGCAAGGAGAATGAGATATCATTAATAGGAATGAATGTATCCTCGTCATCATCCCAATCATCCGTACCAAACTTATTGATATTAATCAAGATAGTATCAACCATTTTCATTCCATCTCTATATACATCTTTTCTGTACACACATTCAAATCCAACATCTTGGTTAGACTTGATGTAGTTTCGAACCCATATCCTTTCAAATCCTTCCGACTCCAATATCTCTATTGTATTTTCACGGAACTTCATCGATTGGCTGAATTGAGATACGGAGACCGCTCTATCAATCCATAAGTTATTTAGATAAGAACCATATGGAAATTCTTCGATTCTACTTTTAATGTAATATTCTACAGGCATCCTCTTTGATTTAAATTTTCGTAAATCTATGAAGATGTTCGCAATCTTACAACATGCTATAAAGAAAATTTAGATCCTATTGTTATGAATATTAACTTAGGTGAACTTGGGTTTGTACTTAAAGTATTCTTAATATTAAAGTTTACTCTAAATCTTTTACTTAATGGTATATCAAATGAATTACCAACCATGAATCCTACATCCTTATTAGTGCCAAATGATTTGCTATCAGGCATAACCATATAAGAATAAGGCGAAGACATTACGAATACTTCCGGGGTGAACTTAATCTTGGTGTTAGTCTTAAGAGGTCTCATATAAAAGAATGTATATGACTGACCATACATCGCCATATCAGATCCTATGAAAGATGATGTTGTACTTATGTTCATACCTGTAACACCATGCTTACCTAATAACTTAATGAATGTATAACCCAAGAATATAAAGTGATCATTCCAGTTAGTTGAATAGGTTAAGCTATAGTTATTAACTGAAGTAGGTTTACCACCAGTCATATTCATTTTGGTGGTTGCTCCTGTCAACGCTATCTGTTTAAAGTTAAGGTAGATCATTGAAGCTCCACTATATGAAGTAGTACCCATCAATGAAGACTTGCTTGCTGATATACTCATAACAGGTGTAACTCCACCTTCTGGATTCTGTAGAACTGACAAGTCACCTGAAACCAATGTTGGACTCATCTTCTGTTGAGCCTTCTTCTCTTCCTTCTTTCTTTCCTTCTCTTCTTTCTTTGACTCCTTTTTACTTTCTTTGCTCTCTGATTTGCTTTCAGACTTACTCTCCTCTTTTGATTCGCTCTTGCTTTCGGATTTGGACTCACCCTCTGATTTAGATTCGGTCTTACTTTCTGTTTTTGATTCGCTACTTGAACTTGAGGAACTTGATGAGCTCGACTCTGAACTACTTGACGATGAAGAACTCGAAGAGGAAGATGAACTACTACTTGATGATGAGCTTGGAGCTGGACTTGATGTTGGTGCTGATGTAGTAGGAGAGCTTGGTATGCTTGATGTTGCACTTGATGCTGCCCCCGAAGCGGCTGATGCCGCTGAACTTGCAGCCGATGATGCGGCACTACTTGCTGTTTGAGAAGCTGTTGCAGATACTGAACTTGATACCGTGCTCGACACCGTCTGTGCTGTTGTGGCTGCCGTTGTGGCGGCTACTACTGCATTTACTACGCTACTAACAGTATTGCTAATAGTTTGAGTTACGACTACAGTTTGGGTCTCCGTTGGTGGACATGGAGTGCTTACTGAAACTTTATCCATCCAAGCCCTAACTGTTCCATTTTGGAACTCGGTATAATCAAACTCTCGGTAGTCACCTCTGTAAGCAACTATTGTTCTATTACCGAATGGGACTTGGTAAGTAACTGGCTTAGAGGTACAAGGATCAATGTAAGTAAAGACAATTACTTGCCCCCTACTTATAAATGATAGAAGAACAAATAGTAGTAGGAGGCAGTATTTCACTATGATAATAACTTATAGTATTCTCTAAAATGCTTTATGCGGTCAGGTAAACCTATGGTTCCACCATTGACTCTTTTAGTAATCTTGGTTACTACCTGATCAGATGCACCTTCATCTGCCATTCTATGCAATCCATTTTTACTGAAGAACCAAGCCGCTGATAACAAAGCATACTTAGAAGATACTACATCTGGATTATCAATAATGTTTTCATTGATAGCTTTACCGAATGCTGTATAGTTTTCCTTACCTGTCAATTGAATATATCCACGACCTCTGAACTTGTAACCTTCTCCCGAAGCCTCATTGCCATTACCCATTCTTGAAGCATATACTTTGTTAGCAATCTTCTGTGGATTTCTTTGGTAAGCGTTAGCCAAGGCTGCTGTAGGGAAATACTTTTTGAATATTCCCATCAAGCCTTTTGCTGAATAGTTTAGATTTTCTTGCGTTGCTTTGAAGCCAGCAGATTCGTGGCCACATTGTGCAAGGAAGTGTGCTAATCTTAAAGGAGTGTTGATTCCAAACTTAGCCGCTGTATCTGGTATCATTGCGATAACAGCATCAGGGATGTGTCCTTTAAGTCTTGATAGATTTAGATTACCTGACGAAGCAACAGGTGCAGGAGCAGGAGCTTGTGCAGGTGCATCACCCGCCCCAAACATCTTTGCCCATGTACCATCACCTACAATACCATCAGCGGTTAATCCATGAGCAGCTTGCCATTCTTTAACAGCCGCTTCAGTCTTAGGACCAAACTTACCGATTGGTTCAACTCCTAACTTGGATTGAAGTTTTTTTACATCTTCACCCTCTGATCCGATTTTAAGTAACATATTAAATAGGTTTTAAATTTAGAACTCAAAACCTATTATATATTTTACCTAAGCCATCTTTTATCTGGGCATGGGTTCTCTTCGTACTCCCTCCATTCACTAAATGACTTTCCTTTCAAAGGACAACCGCATTTACTACAATAGGTAATACTTAATAGGTTTGTCTTTTTAAAAGGGCACTTGCTACAGATGTCTAATCTTTCGGCAGCAATCTCATTTTGTTCTTGATTAGGGCTTAAAGCGATACCCCAAGCTGTGAGTATTTGACTTGTCTTTCCTAACATTGTGTTATTACTTTGTAATTACTTCTTTGGGATCTTGTAACTAAGTCCAACACCCATTGTGAACTTACCACCTGTTACATCTCCTAACAGCCATAGTTTCATTTCATTAGTAGTCAATGGAGCAAATCCACCAATAAGGTTAATTTGAGATCCTTTAACACCTGCACCTGCCATGAACTTATCACCTGGAGCAAATCCGAAGATACCTAATTGAAATCCTTCAGGGATTGTTCCTGTTTGAACGACTCCTAAGCCACTCTTGATATCACCAAAGTATTGCTTACCACCATAAACACCGAAGTTATTAAAGGCGTAACCAACTGTTAAGTAACCATCCGACTTGTGAGTTGTAGAAACAAAGATTGTCCTCTGGGCTTCCTTCAAGTTAGGAAGTGTGATTGTAGTTTGAGCATTTGCTACAAATGATGCAACTACTAACGAAACTAATAAAAGTAACTTTTTCATAAGATTTAATTTTTAAATATGCTTTTCTTAATCATTCTTGAAACTATTCTTGAAGCGGCAGTTTCCAACGCTTTCTTTGTTGTTATACCTATCGTAGATTGATTAAACTTAATCTCATCAAACGAATCAGATAACGCACCTTGCTTCACTGTGTTTGCTTCTCCTAAGCCTGAACCCGTAATGTATTCAGAAGTTTCAGCATTAACAAACTTAACTTGTAAGCCAAGGCGAGTAGTTTGTGTTTGTTTAACTCCATCCTTTAATTTTAGTTGCTCATCTTCGGATACACTAAAGTCGTATACCTCAACATAAACAAAGTACTGGGCTAACTTAATCTTTCCTCTACCATCCAATTTGTTTTCTGTAATACCAGATTGGCTTGCTTGGAATTGTTTTACCATTCTATTCTTAATCTCCGCTTTATCTTCGGTGAATGTAAAACGATTAGTCTCCTCTAAAAATTCAATAACTATATTAGTTAAACCAAGACCAACTCGCTTGTCCTTTAATTCAGGATACTGAGTTAATATCTCATCGGTTACACCAATATTCAATAATTGAACTGGTATCTTAGGACCTTCATAATCAGAAACAACATCAATAGATTGCTTCTTTTCGAAGTCTGCTTGATACGCTTCTGTCTTAACTGATCCTATAACCTGTCCAAAAGTACAAAACGAACTTATTAAAAACAAGAAGGATAATAATATTTTAGTATTCATCTGTAAGTGCTTCTTCTTTTTTAGCCGCTGGAGCAGTTGCTTTAGCAATCTTTTCTTTGTTAGATGTAAACTTATCTACTGATGATAATCCTAAACAACCAAATGCTAACAAAGCTACAGCGTTAACTAATGATTCAGCAGGAGCAATGTGAGCTTCTGAGAATGAGTTTTGATACATGGTTACACAAAGTGTTAAAGCACAAATCAATCCTACTAATCTCTTAGATGATATTTGTCCTTTCTCGTCTGCTAATAAAGAGTTAGCCCAATCTTTAGCCTTTGATAATATTTCCATAGTTAATTAATTAAAAGGGTTCTTTGAAATTCTATTTGCAATAGACTTCATGGCTTCAGTTTGGTTAGTGAAATGTAGGTAAACCATATACATCTCTATTGAAAGAGCCATGAATATCCAACCTAATACTAACATCGAGTACACTTTAAATACCTTCTTCATTTGTTTTTTTTTTTTATTATCCTTCTTGTTCTTCTGTTGATTCCTCAACATCTTTAATCTTTCCACACTTTAAGCATTCCTCATCACCATCTCCATCTGAATCTCCCCATACATGTTCACATTGTCTATGAGCGAAGTATTCATCTATCTTACCATCACCATCGAAGTCTAAACCATCCATAGTTCCATCACCATCTTCATCGATTTCAACACCTTTCTTTTCTTCTTTTGGTGCTTCTTCAACTACCGATGATTCTTCGGTTGATGATGCTGGGAATACTACTTTGGTTTCTCCGTTAGGATTCATTGGTGTTGGTGGAGGCATATCAGCAGTATTACTTAACGATACACCATCTTCCTCATCCATTTTCTGAACCAACATCTTATCTTTGTCAGTATCTGAAAACCAATAATCTATAATCTTACCATAAGAACCAATGAAAGCACCAAGCAATAACATTAATAATTCTTTCCATGCTCCAGCTACTACTGTGTTAGTTACAATAGCAGCAAAGATACCACCAATGATTAACATGAATCCTCCCAAGACCATGGCCGTAATGTACCATCTTCTTGACATCATTTGGTTTAACAGGTCTTTAAATCCTGTTGCTGTGTTATTTTCCATACGATATAACTATTATTATTTATATTACCATTTTGGAGCTTCTTCTAACTCTTCCTTTGCTGTTTTAGGCTTTGGTTTGGGAGCGGGTGCAGGTTGTGCAGAGCCTCCAGAAGCAGGACGTTCAACAATAATAGTTTTACCTGCTGGTGCAGCTTGCTGATTGGCATTTGTAATATTAATTACAGGAGCCGCTGTTTGTGCTGGCTGTGCTGTTTCTGCTTCACCACCTCCAAACAAATGAGATCCTAACCAAGCACCACCTGCGGTTACTAAAGTTCCTGCTACGCCAACGATTGTTTTTACCAATCCTGACATTGTTCCATCATTTGATTCTTCTGACATTGTTATTATCGTTTAATTACTAAAGGTTTTTTAACAGATACTCCTGATATATCAGTAAGAGTCAAGTCATATAATCCATTAGGTAGATCAGTAAAATCATATACTTTTGTAACGATTTCCTCTTCTGCCGTTAATGGCAATGTCTTAGTAGGATCTGATTTTCCGAATTCATATACTTGAACAGAGTATTTAGCCCCGGCAGTAACGACATATTGAACTGTAACTTTACCTCCAACAGAAACAATAGATGTTATATCTGTGCTTTTTGCCGTAACTCCTAAATTAATACTCGGTGTGTCTAACACTTCTATATCAGAGCATCCGTATATAAATATAGAGGAAATAAAAAGAATTGCAATTAGTTGTTTCATAGTTATTAGAAGTTATTATATCCTGTTAATTTAATTGTTTCAGAGTTAAGGTTGATTCCTAATTGAGATCCTTTGTCATTCGAAGCATCCATTGCTGAAGTAACCTTGATGTATGAGTTGATATCTAATCCGTTTCCGATTGCAGAGAACTTAAGTTTGAAAGGGATAGAAGCTCCAGTGATTGAATTCTTTAAGTCTTTATCAAGACCTATGAACTTCACCTTACCATCTTTAGCATCAGCGATAGTAAACCAAGTATTAGGAACTTCAGATACTAATTGCTCAAACTTAATCTTTGTAGGATCATATGCAAATTCAAATTGTAATCCAGATACTTTTTGAGAACCTGCATCTACTTTTACCGGAATCTCAATGCTATTAGAAGTAACAGTTAAGTTAGATAAGTTAACATTAATAGAAGATACATTCTGTGGAGTGTTAACAAATCCTATTGTTCTGTTTGCCATAATAGTTTTAGCAATACTTTTGTTTAAAGCTACTACTGCGTTAGTTGCAGGGCTTCCATTGATAACAACCTGAGATGAGTGTGATCTATTTACGTCACCTGATAGTACATATTTTATAACATGAGTTTCTGGTGTACCACGATTTACAGGTGTAGTATATTCAAATACTCTCTGTGAGTTTCTTGGTAAATCAGTAAATACATTTGCTACTGTAGCACCATTAAATTGGCTTGCCTTAAAGGTAGGTAGTGACATGTGACCATTTGAACCTTGAACATATCCTGTTGGCTGAACATACAATGAGTTAACTGATGCTACTTGGCTAAGTAATAATGTTAAGTCACCACCATCTAATGAATTGCTTCTATTAACATCAGCCGCCCATAAACCCATACCTGTTATGATATTAGCGTAGTTAAATGTTCCATCAAGCTTTTGTTGAACGAACTCATTCAATGCTGTTGCATAGTCAGAGACCGTAACGGCAGAATTATATATTCCTGGTAGCTGATCCATATTAGCCATCACCATTACTTTATATGCAGTATTTGGAGTTAACAAACTATCAACTACATTTACCGTTCCATTTGAAGCTACATCAAACAAAGGACCCTGATTGTCAGATGCCTTTAAGAATGCAACTTTAAGATACTGATTAGATACGTTTCCGTTTAAATCTACACTAAGTTTAATTAACTTGTTAGCATCTGGACTTAAAGTAGTAACGGTTGTTGTAGGAATTTCATTTATAGCCGCACCTGTAGATCCATTAGCATTATATGAAGCTGCGAAGTTCATCTTGATAGGATCCCATGTATTACCTGTAGCGGTTGTTTTTAATCTAAATCTTAGTTTTAATAACTGGTCATAATTACCATATGGCAATCCATTAGGAGAAGCCCAGTTCAAATAAGCACGAACAATTGTTTTAGGACCACCTGCTGTAAATGTATAGTTAGCATTTTGGTAGTTTGTATTACCATTGGCAGTTGTATTTTGTTGCGTGTTATTCCAAGTATATCCTGGATACTGATACCAATCTAAAGTTATTGTTGAGCCCGGAGGTAGAACTCCACCATTACCACCAGTTCCTGTATGACCAAGTGATATCAGTTCAAATGCAGTATTCTGATATTCAAAGTCAAAATATAATGCTCTTGCGGTAGTGTTACCATTACCATTTAACATTACATCTACAAAGAATTCATCTCCCTTTTGAATTGGAGCTCCATTGATGTTTACTTTTGTGGAATCAGAACGTAGTTTTATTTTAGGTTCTTGTGCGAAAGCGGTTAAACTTACTATTGAAAGTAGTAAGATTAATAATTTTTTCATATCTTATCTAATAGTTTAGTAGTTAATGAAACCGATGCTTTTTTCAATGCATTGCTTAATGACTGTTGATTAAAACCACCTGCTTCAGAAATTACTAAAGTAGACATAGATATCTCAGAAGATTTCTCTGTTGCTGTTTTTGTTTTTATTACCTTTCCATCTTTAATTAAATAGCCCTTCATAGCTATTACCACGGACGTTTGATCCTGATGCAATATTCCTACACTTACATTAGATTGCTCTACGTCAAGGAATACAAGTTCTATCTTAACCGTGTAGTCAGCTTCTGCTTGATTATCGGTTATTGAATAATTCTCTGATAGTATATCTGTGATGATGTTCTTTACACCGAAAGCAATGTTTCTATTGCCAGCAAGTGATCCTACTTGTATTTTATTATCTACTTTATCTATGTAAATAGACTTCTCATCACTCATAGAATATGATAGGAAGAATGTAAATAGTAATAGTATAAATGCTTTCATCATGTATAAATATAACGTACTAATCTTAAAATTAAGAACTTCTATTAATTTTAATTTATCTTTATCAATATTAAAATATTCATATTACTTTTAGTACTTATCAAAGAATAGTGCAATTACTATTAAAATAGTTATATTTATATATGAATCTAAAATAAAATAATCATGCCATTATTAGCAATATCAATCCTTATTAGTTCTTTATTTAGTGCTGTATTAATTAAATCAAACGAGAGTAGTTATAAATTAAAACAGCCCATCTCCAACCGCAGACATGCAGGTAGAAACGGGCTACTTGATATTAATAAAGATATGGCTAACTAATTCTGGTTAGCCATTTAATAATTCTTTTTTTGGTTTATTAATAGAACTTAAATAATAAAGCCGGGCATAATATAAAATTACTGCTGTAAGTATTGATCCTAATACTACACCACTAATAAAAGATATACCTATTACGGCATTATACTCTGGGTCGATTGGATTATTCATTTTTAGTTTGCTTTACGATTTCTAAGTCACCTTGAACAATAATAGTTCTTCCTTGAATATCATCGAAGACTATTCCTCTTCCATAGATCCTGAAAGTATTAGAGTAGTATGTCTTTCCGTTCTCACTTGTGATCTTGTAAGTTGCTTTTGGTTCTCTATTCATAATAAAAGAAAGTAGAGTTAATGTTGCAACTACTGCAAAAATGATAATTGGGGTACTTTTTTTAAATACTCTAATTGGCTTCGGGGTGTTTCTAATAAATAATGTCATAACCTTTTTATTTTTGTTAGTGATTCCGATTGGATTCGAACCAATGACCTACTCTTTAGAAGAGAGTTGCTCTATCCAACTGAGCTACGGAACCAAATTAGTAATAGCTGGGTTAGTGCGTTCATCCTTCAAAAACATTTATAACTAATTTTGTTTAAGTTTAGTTAAAATATAAAATGCAGTCACCCAGCTATTGTACTCCGTAGGGGGCTCGAACCCCTAATCTCATCCGTGAAAGGGATGCGACTTAACCAATTTGTCCAACGGAGCATACTCTTAAATTGCGGTTCTAATGGGAATCGAACCCATACGTTAAGTCACTTACTCCAACCAACTACTCCAGTGTACACCTTAGAGTCTTTACGATTGACCGTCACGTTAACCCATTCATTGCTTTCGGAGCGACCTCAACAACTATAGAACCATATTTGCTTGTCTTTCCAAGCTGTCAAATTGAAATTATCACCAACTTATCAATTAATTTGCCCTCTCCTAACTTGCATCTGACAGGACTTGATGCTTTTAGTAATGGTGTTTTGCGATCAGGACAGGATTCGAACCTGCAAGCCTTGGTGCCAGCCGCTAATGCGAGCCACGAACCAGGGATAGTATTATTTAGACTCGCTTCCACATACGAGTTGGCTTTTTGCGTGTACCATAGTCAACTCCATCGGCTTTTAAACTTTTAGAGCAAACCTTCCGCCACCTGATCATGGTGGATGGATTGCTTTTTTATAGAAGAGCTCGCCAACCTCAGAACTTCTTTCCCCACCTTGAGATTATAGGTGAGTAGTTATTTCGGTTTTCTATTTCTTAAAAACCTGCGAGGCATCCCTCATTAAAACATCCAACCTAATTACTTGGGGGAGAGTAGGTCCACAATCCTTATGCCCAATGGGTAGTTCTTAAGATGAATCTACCAACGTCTAATCCATTGTTAAATGAGTCTTGGATCAAAGACTGCTGAGTATCTCTTACTCATTGTAGTCAGGACAGGATTCGAACCTGTATAAACGCAAGCGATTGGTACTGCCTTTCGGTGCTCCCATTTCGTTCTGTTACCATTACACCACCTGACTAAATTTGTAACTTTTAATATATCCCCAGAGTTACCAACTGTGCCAACCTACGATTTGGAGAGTTGCAGATCTTACGGGATGCTTTAACCTATCTTCGTTCCCTTGTACTTCGGGCTGGTTTTCTTTACCATTCAACATTTTGAATATCTTCAATAGCAACGGCAAGATTTTTTAATCTATCAATCTCTCTGTTAAGATACCAAGCAGCCTTTCTCAAATCTTCAATCTGGCTACCTTTCTTATCTGATCTTAAAATATACTTAATAGTGTTTCCTAAAGAGAAGTTTAAATCATATGCTTCAATTATATTAATTGCCTCATATAGATTTTTAGAATCCGATGATCCAGCACTTGGTGCATAGTGATCAGGATGATTTACCATTTCTTTCTTCATAACTTATTTCCTTTGCTTTTGACAAAATTACATAACCAAATTTAAAATGCAAATTTTACTCCTAATTTTTTTTCTAATTCTGCTAAAGGTATTATAAATTTATTAAGATCCCCTACGGAAGTATTATCATTTTTAAATAGATAAGCAGTTGCTTGCTTTCTCTTTTTATTATAAATAACCTTCCAGCAGTATTCGGGAATCGATAGTCTCTTTACCTTTTTTAATTCACCAAATGCTCCAACATAAATGTGAAGAGAATCATCAGATGCTACTACCACTCTTGTTGACTCTTCTAATTGCTTCCACACCCCACGATTAAGTGCAGGTGCTTGAGGGGTCATATTAGAGAAGTAGAAACTCTCGGTCATCCCTTTCTTATCGCATTGATTATCTGCCGCAGGCATGTTATGACCTCTGTCATATCCAGATCCTACATAATCCTCATTGATGCTTGTTTCTTTAACAGCATCTTTGTCTGGAGTAAATGAACTTGCACGGCCAACCTTAACTGGGCATGTAACCATCTGCTTGGTTAACCACCATTCAACACTCTTTGGATATAACCTATTGACATCAAATTGTGATTTGTAATAGGTATGATTTAAATTAATGACCTGCCCTAAGCAACTTGTCGATACTAATAGGAATAAAATTATATGCTTCATGCATATAAATATGCCTTCTAATATTTTTTAGCTATCTGAGAAATCAATTCTAAATCTTCCATGGACAATCTAAAGTAGTTTGATTCTATCTTTTGTACCTGATCCAAGAATGAAGTATGAATCGTACTTGGATTTGAAATAGGATTACTAACCCTGATAACTAAATTATCGTCTACAAGAATGTCTATAAGCTCTTGCTTTTCATCCTCTGAACATTCATCGTAGAAGTCTTGTGGATCAATATCTATGTCTGTGCGAAAATCTGGCATAACCTTTATTATTTAATTTTTATGTAATTCAACTTATTAAATACCTTTTCTAAACTATCTTTAGTCTTCCAGTCAGATATAACTTTTCTGGCATCCTTCTCGCTATTTAGAAAGTAGTGATAGTAAATCCAAGATGCACCATCTCTTTTCATCGGGGTGTATCTAAACTCCCCTTCGTGGTTTCTTACTTGAATTTTGTAAGTTGAACAACTCTGCAATGAAAGCACTCCCACTAACATTGCTAAACATAAACCTGCTTTTTTCATATTATATTTTTTTAAATAATGCTTTGTCCTTTTTAGGTAGATCCTGATATTTTTTACTATCTATCTTCGCACCTTGCATTCCGTATTTGGAATGAGTCATAACTAATTCGTATTGCTGAACTTTCTGATTGTTAGAATCTTCCATGACTTAGTTACTTAACGGTGCTTTGATTGAAGGATGTGACCTATAATCTTTTATAAAGAAATCATGTGGTTTTATATGATTAATCTGATTTATTATCCCTTGGTTAGGATTCCAGAACTCATCATTTATTACTAATTCTGATAAGTCATATGGCTCTCTATTAATCTGCTCGTTAGCTTGCTCAATATGATTTGAATACAAGTGAACATCACCTAAGTTACCAATCAAATCTTCCGGTACCATATTCACTTCTTTTGCAATAATCTCCAATAGCAATGCATAAGATGCTATGTTAAATGGTAATCCTAAAAATGTATCTACACTTCGTTGATTCCACATTAGAGAGATTGCTCTTTTTGGGATGTTATTTTCATCCATTCTTTTGAGTTTAAGTTCATCAATTAAATGATGAATAAAGATGTTTTTTTCATTAGAATAAATACCATCTAACTTACTGATTTGGATTTGGCATCTCTCTTCAAAACTCAACTCTCTCGTATAAACTTGGAATCCATAATGACAAGGTGGTAAAACCATTTGGTCTAACTCCGCCACATTCCAAGCACTCACCATCAATCTCCTACTATCTGGATTTGTTTTTAGAGAATGTACTAATCGTAGGATTTGGTCATACCACAATGAACCCATTGATTTTTTACCAGCAACATCGTTGTAATGCAACCAACCCTGCCATTGTCTCCATTGCTTACCATATATTGGTCCTAACTCACCCCAATTCTTTGCAAACATATTGTCAGTCTTAATCCTATCAATAAATTCCTGATTGGTCATTAATCGGGTAATGTTCTTTATGGGATCATCAACATGAACATCATAATCAGGTTCTTCATACTTTCCCGCAATATTACAATAGTTCTTATATGCATCACCATCCCAAATGTGGCAATCATTATCTACAAGGAATTTAATATTAGTATCACCACGAAGGAACCATATAAGCTCTGTAACCAAGGTTTTCCATGCCATCTTCTTTGTAGTTAGCAAAGGAAATCCTTGAGACATCTTATGAGTAATCTGCCTTCCGAATACTGAAATAGTACCTGTTCCAGTTCTATCATTCTTCTTGACACCATTGTCCAAGATGTCTTGCAATAAATCCTGATACTTTCTATCTATCGTGTTCATCCTTAGCATAATTAGGAGTCATAATTCTATACTTTCTTGGATCTGTACGATCATTAAATTCAATCGCATCCCTTTTAGTATAGTATTCTTTAAACTGATTAACCCTGATGAAATCTTTATAAGCTTGGTAGTGATACAATTCAATATATTCAAGACCCCATTTATAGCTATGAACCATTTCTTCAAGTCTCAATATCTCCCTGTCGTAGTTACCTCTTTCAGTTTCAAGTAATATAGTCAATGAGTCATTGCTATTTTTTAAAGATTGGGTTATCTCCTCATTAGGACATGGAGTGATTTCAACTGGCTTTTCATTGTACTTATATATAGTAATAGCCAATAAAACTAATATAATAAAGTATAGTATTGTAGATTTCATAGTTAACAAAATTCAGTTGATTTACTTACACGAAGTCCATCAATTATTAAATCATAATATTTCGGTCCCCAAACGTGGCCTACTGACTTATCTTTTTCGTATTCAGCATTTACAATATGTCCATCTGGTTGAAACCACTCAAGAGCCATTGTTATGAACTCTTCAACATCTTGTTCATCGCCATATTCATCAACAACCCTTCCTAAACGAATGAACTCTAATAGCTCTTCCTTATTTGAATAGTATTTGTTATCATGAAAATTCCAACAGAACTTCCAACCATAACTTCTTTTACCTAAATGAATGTTAGTTCCATTAATGAAAGTATCCCAAGGAGATTCTGAATTCCATTGATCATCTACTACAAAACGGAAGCCACATTCTATATCGCTTGGTGTTACTTTTAAATCCGTTACATTTTGTAACAGTTTGAACTTACGTTCATTCATTTCGGATTCCGTAGGTATCCTATAAAAATTTGTTCCCATAACCTTTATTTTATTTATTCTCCAAATAAATCATCTCCTTTGTAATCTGGATGATTTTTAATCATGTAATCTATTCCGTTGACCCAAAGTACGCAAATGTATCCCAAAACAACAAACATAAAAGGAATTAAAATTAAATAATCCATAATATTTTATTTAAAATATGTGTGATAAACGAGCGACTTGACCAAATTCTTTATGATGAATGAAGCCTTCCAAAGCTTTTGGGGAATGCTGATATCCGTTTTTGTGGTGCCAAGAGTCACTTCCACTTGGAGACCGTAAAGACTCGACTGTTATATTTGCGTAGTCCTTTGAGACTTTATGGTGAAGATGGTGGGAGTAAACGTAACGATGTTTTGTATCAGCCCACATATCTTTTGCCTCTATAGCCATCAATAAGGGAAGGTCTTGAGCCTTAGCTCCATCACCGTGGGTTGAGCCTATTAGATTGTTTCCATACTTAAAGTACTTTCTATGAGCAGGTGAGCAATCAAAGGTAATATTTTTATTATTTCTAAACCAAGACTGAATTACATCCGCAAGGAAGAATCCATTAGTCATATCATGATTACTTGGATTAAATACGAAATGAACATCTGCAATAGATATTAGAATCTCGAGGACATCAATGTATAATTTTTTAGCAATTAGGAAGTTATCATACCACATTCCATCTGTATCTTGAGGAGTTCCGCTTGTAGTTGTTCTTCTTGGGCTATCTATATGCAATACATCATTACCACCTATGAATAATATCTTGTCAATATGAAATCCTCTTGACTTATCAATAATACCATGAACACCTTCCATAACTCTTTTAACTGCTATTTGAGAATCATAAGGATCCCCAGTTTCAATGGCTCTTGCTAACTTACCAATGTGAATATCAGCAGGATCAACTACAAGTAGATGACCGTCTTTGTTTTCACTTCTTTTTATAGTTGGATACTTTGGAGAGTATTGTTGCATTTCTTCAACAACAAAGTCCCGGATACTTTCGTAAGTCTTAACAGGATTATTTGTATTGACCTTGATTGAAGAGAACTCTCCCTTGTACCAATAAAAGTTTACATCTTCTAACGGAATTCCAACTGATTCGCATTCTTTTTTAAGAAACGAGTGACCACTAAGATTTGAACTCTTCTTTAGCCTTTGTACGGCTCTTTCAATAGATGCGGGTTCTTGAGGTAAGTTATACTTTTCTTTGATTTCTCTCACAACTTCGCATAACTTCTTGTCAGTTGTTTCGTAAATTTCAAGAGCTTCTTTAACATACTCTTTCATTTTTTCATTTGCCATAGATTTTATTTTTATTATGGACAAAACCTTTTTATAATTCCGATTGGTACCAAGTACCTTCCTGGTCAAAATTAAAAATATAATAATCATCCTTACTGAAATCAAGATGATTAATCTTCATGACACCCATCTTGATTCCTATCTTAACTTCCAAGTAAGGAGTGATAAGGTTAAATGTATGCCATCCATTAATAATTGGCAAGCCCGTAAGAGTTATGCGATGTTTTTGAACGTGATGTTCCTGATCTATACGCAGATCGTATTGAATGTCTGATACCTTTCTCGCAACTATTACAAGCATAACCGTTTATTATTTTTCCAAATATAGGAAACTTTATTTATAACGCAACCTCTTTGCTATTATTTTCTTCTTTTATATCTCAAATATTGGTGAACTTTATATAATTCCTGTAAGAATTTCTTATAATTAGTTAAGAATACCTTTCTGTTAGCATCATTTGAGTCTTCTGCTTCATTGACTGCAAACACGTCAACTCGGTTACCTGTCTCTACAAAATTGATAAAGAACGTCTTTAGTTTATTTATGTCTTTAGAAGCAAACAACTTATTAAGTTTCACCTCTGAGTACACTGGATTTGCTAATACGTTAGTTGCTAACTCTGCTAACTTGGTATCTTTAGAACGCTTTAACACAATCAAATCCTTTTTGATTTGAATAAGCTGATCCATCATTAACTTAACTAATTTAACTTGTCCTTTCTTAAATCCTAAATCAGAATCTAATGAAAGATTTTTAGCTTCAGATAATCCAGATTTTTTAATCTTACCAATATTTCTGAAGAAGTTAGCAATGTCTAATTTAGTTTTTGCTCTTGGATCTGTTGGATTTTTTGTGTTGCCTTGAGTAGTTCCACCTTGTGTTCCATCTTGTGTGCCATCTGTTTTACCTGGTACACCACCAGATATTCCACCATCATCTTGCCCTACAGTTGCTAATACTTCTTCTCCTTCAACATCTTTAAGTCTTTGTAGTAAATCATTCAACACTTGCATGCGTGAACTCTTCAATCCTTTTTGACGCAATGCAAGAACGGTAACTCCCGCAGCAATAGCGGCAATACCTAAACCACCCAACCAAGGTGCTAATGGCTTTAAGAATGCAGTAGTTCCTGCTGTCTTAACGGTTTGAGTAGCGGCCTTTTTAATGATAACTGAAGCCACCCCTTTAACTGAAAATAGGTTTTGACCTCCTGATCCACTACCGAAAGTTTTAGCGGCTGTATTGAAAGCGTCACCGATAGTAGATTTACTACTTGCTAATTGTGCTAATTGATTTGCTTGGTTGATAGGATCACCTGCTCCGTTGTTAACAAATAGAGTTGATATGTTTTTCATACCAGTTTCTAAATTGCCACCACCAATTTTAGTAAGAGCTTTAGTTAAGTTGTCAGCAGGAGCGTTAGGTCCTAAATCAATGTTTGTAGTTCTCTGTAAGAATTGAGTTACACCTTCACCTGGCTTAGTAGCCGCTGAAGCATCTTTTAAAGTAGTGACTAACTCAGTACCATCAGCAAAGTAGTTAATCAACCACTCCAATCCTTTTAATCCAATACCAGATAGAATTAAAGCTACAGGTAGTTTCTTTGATTTATATACGCCAATAGTTTGTGAAACACCCTTTCCACCCAATGGTTGATTAGGAGCATCCCCCTCGGCCTCTTTAAACATTCTATATACAGAAGCTAAATCATAATCAATCATCTTCTCTACATACAATCTCATCCCACCTATTAATTCATTTGCAATATCAATAGGAAGATGTCCTTTGTCTGTTGGAGCTTTCTTTGTAGCAGCTACTATACTATCATATGTAGCGGCAATCATATCAACTCCTTGTTGAAATTTATCCTGCTCTTTTACGTTAGGGAAGTCTGGGCAATTAGTCTTGATAATTTTATCCAAACTTCTTAAAGATAGAACAGCACCTTGCTTTACATCTTTATTTAATCTTTCAATAGCTGCATTAAGTTGAGCCTCGGCATCAGCAGTCAATTTTTTCTTACCAAAGTATTTTCCACCTTTAGTAATAGATCCTAATCTACTTAATTTATATTTGGCAGTTGTCCATAAATCTCCTATTGGACCTTCTTCTAATACCTCTATATCTTGATTTAAATTCATTGTAAAGTTTTTTTATATAAATATGTTCTACAAGGACTTTATTACTGATTGTAATGTCTTTTTTTCTTTTGGTTTGCGTGGAACCTTAGGCTTGAAATTAATTAAACCCTCCTTTAGTTTTAGTATTCTGGCACAGTATTCATACTCCTCCAACTCTTCAAGAACTCTCAAGGAAGTATCTAAATGAAAATCAAAGTCATCTGATTTGATACTCACTATAACGACTAAGGTCTTATTAAAATAACCCTCGGCATGAGATAGTTTACCTAATCTATTATCGATGCAATACTCTATTCCATCAACAATCTTCTTATGCAACTCTACTCTGTTCTGAGAGATTACTTCAATAAGACCATCTTCCTCTAAAGGATTGTCTATTTGAATTTTAAGGGGTTCAAATTTTGACTTCTTCTTGATCGGCATAAATAACATCTTTAATTGTTGTTTGTACTGCCGAAACTATATTGAAATCTTGCTCACCTCTATTTACTAAATAAGAATACAAACGCTTTTCAGCTTCTGTACATGTCATCGCATCTACTAAATAGACTTCTTTAATCTTTTTTACTTTACCATTGTCTTGTAATTGTTCAAAGACAGCTTTCACTTGGAAATACATCATAACTATTTATATTTAATTGTTTAAAAAATACTTGGTAAACTTGTAGCCAAGATGCTTAATAACATCTCTAAGCTTCATTCTTTTTTTGTACTGATCAAAATCTTCCCAATCTTGTCTTGATGCCGGGCTGGTTTCAATCTCATTCAAAAATTGTTTGTCTAAAGCAACTTTCTCTCTATCCATTAATAAATATAGGCGATGAAAGTTTGGTGTTGCAAAGCTCGGGTTTGCATTCATTGTAGCATAGTCATTTGTATCAAATGAAATGTTACTAAATTTTTCTGATACTTCGATTAGATGTTGCATGTTTGTTATAATCTTGCTATTAAATCGGAACCGTAGCTTTGTAGCTTTTCACTTTCTTTTTCTATATCTGATTTCATCTTCTCCCAATACTCATCATCCAAATCAAAATCAACCGCTTTTGTGTGGGTATCCTGCTTAGACTGAATCGCTCGTTGTTGCTTCATATCAAATACATCGCCAATATACAAAAAATAACAATTATAACAAACTAATTCCAAGTTATCTAACTTAAAATTATTTTTATCGCTATCCTTAAAATTTAAAAGCAATGGTACTTTGTAGTCCAACATCCTTCTTTCCTTCATCCCACACTTAACGCATTCTTCTTGAAAGTAACCATATCGTATGGCTTCTTGAACAAACTTGTTTGGATGCATGGTTTCCCATCCACTACCTCCTTTAAGAATCTCTGATATCTTTTTTTCTGAGTGGCCTCTGTTTCTTAACTTAGTAACACCCCTTCCATTCTGATTTTTATACTTTTCGTAGAAAGATACTCCATCCTCATCTTTGTAAAGATGCATGTATTGTCTAAGATGTAAATAGGAACATCCAAGATACCTCGCTAAACTTCTCATGGACCTGGCATATTGCATGCCATTGGTGATCATGTCTTTACTTATTGGCTTTGGTGCTGGCATTTTTTAATGTTTGTTTTTGAATGATTAGATTCCAAACATCCTCGGGAGTGCTTAAAATAAACTCTGTTTTAAGCTCTTTATCAAAGTATGGAAAGTTAACACCCTCTCCATCTATTCTTTCATAAACATAGTAGTTAATGATATCCACATATGAATCATCTTTAAATAAAAGATAAATCAATGTATCAATTACATCCCAGTACGATTGCTCATAATCTGTAAGACTGATACCAATCTCTTGGGTTGCAAGTGATTTCTTAAAACACATTTCAAGCAGGTCTAAACACCTAAAGAATGTCTCTTTATACTTATCTACTTCCTTTCTTTTCTTTACCTTAACAAAAGTATTTGTTCCAATACTTTCTGAAATTTGCCCTGAGGCGAATGACATAAAATCGTCTTTCATAAGCTGTCTATTATCTTCTGCAAATTAACACAATCTTCGTACTTTTCCTCAATTATGTAATTATTTTTTAAGTCTTCCAGGAGTGGTTTCCAATCCTTTCTTTCTATGCAGATGATATGACCGCTATCATTAATTTCACAAATTTCGATATAATTTTTTTTTGTTGGTGCCACCTCCAATATTTGGTCTATGGCTGTATCAAGAACTCTTTTCTTTAGTTCATGATTCTCTTCAAAAATGTTATAGTTTATATCTCTATAATCTCCTTGGATGTTAAGAAAGAGTTTAAATGGTCCCCTCGCCTGTTGATTCTGGTTGACTAATTTCTTCCGGTGATTGTTCTTCGCTCTTTCCATCTAATATAGATTTAATAAGTAATCTGACTTCTTCTAAGTCAATAATAAATCCAACTACGTTTCTGTAAGGAACATCTCTGTCCATATCTACCGAAAGATTGTATTTGGATAAACCACTATTTAATTTAGCCTTTAACTTTTGTGTAAGCTTAACCATATAATCTGGCGTAGCTTTGTCCAATGGTAAAGCGAATTGTATTCTAATACCTTTTTTAGTAGGATTTTCATTGACATCTACAAATAGGGTAGACTTATCAACAGGCTTAACTGCCTCTTGACTTCTATTTCCCTTTGCTACAGGAGGAGCTTGATGAGCAATTTGACCATCTACTTCATCTTCAAATATCTTTCTAATCTCTTCTGTAATGTCTATATTATAATCCATGTTATTCTTTTAGTATAAATATAGTACTTTTTACAAAGTAATTACAATTGGTTTATTTGAAGGTATATATCTGTCCGTGCATATGGATGCATTAACATATATAGTTTCTTGAGATTCTTTAACTCCGTAACCCTCGTGTATATGACCACAAACATGTAGTTTAGGTTTTATATGGATAAGTCTTCTTCGTAAGTCCTCACACCCAACATATTGCCCTGATATTGTTCTATCATGATGACCAAATGCAGGTCCATGAGTTACAACTATATCTGCATCATCGGGGATTTTATCCCAAATAGATTCAATCTTATCACCCCTTGATACATTAAAAGCCCAAGTCTCTGGATAGAAATCAGGAGTGATTGGAGATCCCCATATCTTTAGTCCAAGGATACTTACATCTGAATTTTCAAGATAAGTTATTTCTGGATAATCTGTTTCTAATTCATCAACCCAAGCAGGATATCCCTTTGGGGTATTTTTATTAGGATCAAAAGATAAATCATGATTACCAGCTATAACTATTTTATGTAAGCATTGATCTTGTTCGCTGAACCAATCAAAGAAGCTTTCAACTTCATGTTGTCTGCCTCTTCCAGACATATCCCCAGCAAATATTGCTATATCACATGAAGGTAAATTTACCAATTCGTGAAAAGCATGAGTATCTGAAAAAAGGACTATTTCCATTTACTTTAAATTTATTAAACTTTGCTCTTTAGATTGTATTCTATTTGCTATAACTTTAAATATACCGTCCAACTCGTAAGATCCCTCATTTCCAATTCCTATTCCACTAAGTATGTTTTGCATATTAGATATGGTATTTAAGTTCTTTTGCTCTAACATATTAGCATCAAACTCCACCACAATATCATCATCGGAAGTAACCGCATCATAATCAAGAATACGCTCTTTAAGATTGTATTTAGTTTTAGGTTGTTCTGATTGAATATAAGAATCTATAATACTTTTATCTACATAAATTCTTGTAGCCAATGGTTCAATCATTCTAAGTATATCTGGACTACAATTTGCTATTCTGTAACAACAATCGAATTTTTTTATGTTTTGAAACGATCTTGTACCCCATTTTCTTAAAAAGTTTCTACCTGATTGATTCTCAATCTCTTTTGTTCTTTCTTTGTATTCTTCCGAAAATCTCGAAGTCTTACTAACAAAGTGGTAACATACTGCTCCAAGAGCTGTAAATATATTTAAATTCTGCAAGGTTAATCTTAGTATCAAATCATCGTCCTCTGAGAACATAGGATTAAATACATTATCCATCCCACCCATTTTAACATATACATCCTTAGGGAATGACATAAAGAATGTTGCCCCCTGTGCTATATATAGAGAGTATTTATCTGATACTTCCTTGGCAAAGGTTCTAAAATCATCCTTCTTAAAAGTTTCTAAACTATCACCAAAGTCTCTAATAATCTTTCCTGGTCTTTCATGATCAGAGAAGATAGGAGGTTCAACGGTTGTATAAGATACAATGTTATTTGTATTTAGTCTAATTAAAAGGTTCTCTAAAAATCCAGATGCCAATACAATATCATTGTGAAGAAATACAACATACTTCTTAGTTGCTATTTGAACACACTTATTGAAGGTATCTGAAAAGGTTTTGCTTTCATCTGAAATAAAGAAGTTGACATTTTCATCGTGAAGATTATTCAACCACTCATGGGTTCCATCCGTACTTCCATAAGAAGCAAAGCATATTTCAACGGTAGGATATAACTCCCTTGTTGTTTCGTAGAAGTTCTTAGTATAATCTAAGTTATTTTTTAATCCTACAAGTAACGATATATTTAATTCCATAAACAAATATAAAAATTATTTCGAATTTAAAATAGTATTGTACAATTCAATGTGTTGTTTTGCTACTACTTTGCTATCAAATATGCTTACATCTTTTGGCACGTTTGTTAAATCAATATTCAAAATGTCACCATTAGGATTTATTTCATAGATATATCCTGGCTTACCACAAGCATAACCTTCAAGCGTAGTTCTACCAAGTAATATACCTGCGGTAAAATCTACTTGCTTTACAAGAGTTTCTGTTTCAAAAATTTTATCAAAGAACTTGATATTTGGATGATTTACTTCGAATCTTGATTCACTAACAATCCATAAGTCCCAATCCCTTTCTATGCAAGAAGATATAAGATGCTTTACTGCCTTATTTCTAATATTATCTAAAACTTCTCCTACAAATATGCCAGTAGTCTTTTTTAATTTTGTTTGATTCTCTGTGTTAAATCTTGAAAAATCTATTGGATTGTATATCAAAGATATGTTTTCTTTTGGAACACCTTTAGATTTAATTAAATCATATATAGATTCTCGTATAGTAATATAATGCTTTATATTATCTCTAAAGATAGGATCCTCTGAACGTATTTCTGAATGAATTATACTAACGATAGGGCATGAAACATTACTTGCTACATAATCATTAACTTGAGGTTGACTCGCAACAGCAATATCATAATTATCTTTTATATCTCTAATAAAGATTTGCTCTACTCCTAATGATTTTAAAATGATTCTTCTTGGATCATTCATATTGGGTTCTCTACCAGTTGCAAGAGTTACTTCGTTACCAAGTAAATGAAGTTCCTTCGCTAATTCATAGTGATACAATTCACTACCACCCAAATCATTTGCATTCAAACACGCTAATAGTATTTTCATATTATCCTTTAACAAAAATTGTGTTTATCACATCAGAGAATACCTTAACATAATTGTTTTCTAACATCATCTTGTTGACTAATTCTACATTCTCTGACTGTATTCCCAAAGACTGCCAAGTATGTTCATTCTCATGCAGCTCAATAACTATACATTTAATGTTATACTTTTTTAAATCTAAAGTTTTAATAACTTTCCACTCATAACTTTCCGTATCGATAACAAGAAGGTCTATTTCTTTAGGGCAATTAATTTTATCCAAGAATGTTGCCAAGGTTAAGCACTTTACTTCTTCTACAACCTTATCACTTGCTCCTACTGCCCACTCCATATTATTTTCAATCATGAAATTAATAGTATCCTCATCGGCAGTTGAACCTTCTCCAGCCTTAAATATCTTACCCATTCCATTATAGTCCGATATCAAATTATTGTAAACCTTGACACCATCTTTGTTTTCATGGGTTTTAACACAAGCCTCATAATATTCTTTTATAGGCTCTACATAAACTCCTTTCCACCCTCTTTGAACCAAGTGGTGAGTATTTGAATGAGTTATCCCATCAAATGCTCCAATTTCAACAAAGAAACCTGGTTCTTCAATAAATGAAATATAACTATCGAAATCTGGTATTTGTCCGTGGTACATTAGTATTTATTTAAAATCATTTCTAATCTTTCTTCAAATGAATATTTAGGCTTGTAAATCTTAAACATTTCTTCTGGATTACAAACTCTAAATTGAACACCAACTGGTTTATCAGCTAAGTGTAGTATTCCGTTTTTAGGCTTCCATTTTGATATATTAAATATTTTTTCTGCAAGTTGATTGAAAGAAGTATCAATACCTGATCCTAAATTTAATGCATCAATTTTTATTCTATTTTCATAGACATACATTGTAGATTCAATAACATCATCAATGTGAATAAAATCTCTTACTTGGTTTCCATCGCCCCATATTTCAAATGTGTCTACTCTTCTTTTGTATCTATCGATGAATGAAGGAAATGGATAAGATAAATCTTGGTCCTCACCATATCCACTAAATGGTCTAAATACATATACATTAGTACCTGAATCTTTAACAAATTTAGCAAGATATTCACCAGTCAATTTTGCCCAACCATAAGTATAATCAGGTAATCTGATATCATTTAAATTTATGTCTGACTCTTTTAGTCTATATTTTAACTCTGGAGATTGTAGGTGTACGGGATAGGCCGCGGAGCTACTAAAATAGATTACATCACTCTGTTTGGTTTTTATAACCCAATTGAAGAACTCGGAATCTATAGATAAATCAGTTGCTACTGATAATGGTTCATTCTCGATTGTTTCTCTACCACCAACAATAGCTGCTAAATGAATTATCAAATCAAACTTATCAGTAGAAACCTTAAAGAAATCTCTACAATCGTTACCCTCTTTGATATCTATCCCTACTATTGTAGCATTTGGATATTTGTTATTTATGTATTTGACATAATGTTTACCCACGAATCCTTTATGTCCTGTAATTAATATTTTCATTTTACTAATGGATTTTTTGCTATAATATATTGGAAGTAGTCCTTTAAGTGAAGCTGTACTTCCCACCCAACATTATCAAACATCTCTTTGTAAGAATCTCCGTTGAATACCCATAGATGAAATGGAGCATGATATTTAGGGGTTTCATAATCTGGTGAAGATGCAATGATTAATCTGACATTATTATCCATTAACTTTTTAATAAATGCATCAGGATCTACTAAATGTTCTAATACCTCTGTACATATTGCAATGTCTGGATACTTAATATCATCTTCTTGAATAAAATCTTTATAGAAAATATTACCATTACTTCCCTTGATGTTAGCATCCTCAACATTAAGTGGGGCTAAATCATAACCCCAAATATTGTTGTCTATTTTAGATTCTATCTCTCGTATTAATCCACCGTTACCACATCCAAAATCACAAATAGTATCCTCTGGTTTTACTGATTCCAATAGATACTCAAGAACTCTTATTAGTCTTGGTCTATGTCCAGGTTGATTAATATGATCCACAGCTTCCCTATCCATATACCACTCGGCATCATGACTATGTGGTTTATCAAAAGTTTTATATCTCATCAATCAAATCTTTAATTTTATTAATATCTGTTAGTAATTCCCCTGAATATACATAATTTGAGTAAGCAACTTGGTCAGCAGGAGCAACAGATGCAGCCTCATGATATTGAAAATCTCTCTCTGTTTTACCTAAATCGGGATGGATGTGCTCAAATACTACATCATCAAAGTACTTTATGATATCGCATTCTCTTCCAAGGTCAAGCCAAAAGTTATCCGCATACATATGGATTAACATTTCTGGAACCATGAAGCCTAAAGTCTTTACAATTGTAGAAGTAAGACATACCGCTGTTGGTAATTTAGCACCTTGTAACAAATCATTTCCATAAGCAATTGCTATGTCATTTTTCTCTTTAAAGTAAGAAATGAATTTAGATTCCCATTGAGTTAAAATAACATGATCATCACCAAAGAAAGCAATATATTTGTATTTATCTGAATACTTTTTAGCCACTAAATTAAGAGTCGGAATCATTCTAACTCGTGGATTTACCTCGTAAAATACACCTTCACTATCAATTCTTTCGTAGCGATGCTGATCATCTTCATCTAAAGCAATGCATAAATCAGAAAATCCTTCTGTATTAGACTTCCAATTTTCATAAAAGCGTTGAACATTAACTGATCTATTGCTACTATCTCCTGATCTTGAAGGTAAAATAATTAATATGTCTTTCATTATATTGTTTCGTAAAATTTATTTTGAATTTCTTGTCTTTTGATATCTTTCTTGTGCCAAAGAAATAACAAATCAGGTAGATTTGCAATACTTTTATTCTTTGTTAAGACTTCATGAACCTTATTTTTCCATTTAATAACACCATTATTTTCAAAAATTCTTTCTTGATAATCAGGATAGTTTATTAAAGTATCTCCATCCATTTCGGATGTTCTCCAACCCCATTTTAAAATGTGTTCTGGCGTGATACCATAAACAATATTTCTTCTTGATATTCTTAAACAATCACAATCGAACATTTCAAGAACTCCATGTAGGTATTCAAATGTTTCAATAGAAGGAAGCTCATCGGCATCTATTTGGAATATGTGAGTTCCAGTACAAACTTCTAAAAACTTGTTTTTAAAAGAGGCGAAGTCACCATTTAAAGAATGAGAAAACCAAGAGAAGGTACCAGAGGTCACACTATGAGACCTAAGGTATTCTTCTACTTGTTTAGTTCCATTATCCGAATCAAATAGTATTACTATTTCATCATCCGGCTGCTTATTTTTTTCTATCAAAGAAACCAATTCCTGTAACTCATTTATCTCATTGCAAACAGTGATTGCATATGATATTTTAACCTTCATTGATAAAGTATTTAGTTACAATTTTAGAGAAATCGCTCATAGGAACTCTTTCTGCTTTACTCGTGTCTGCCTTATGTGTTTCTCCTTTTGGGAACATATGCTTTTCAGATTCTAAAATTGGAATCTTAGGAGTAAATACCCATTGAAGATCTGTATCAAAGTATAAACTTCCATTATTACCATTAAAGTATTGTGGTAGCCAAACCTTTCCATTTTCTTCAACCATAATTTCCTTGTAGAAATCAGGAAGACTTTCTTTAGACTCTTCATCAATGCTCATACCAGCGAATCCACATGCAAAGCATACCTCGTGGCCATCGCTTTCTACTACCATTTCTTCTATACAATTAGGACATGTTTTCATATTATAATTTTTTTAATTGAGGTAATGTAATTTCTTTAAATTCTGGTATTGTTCCATACTCTTCTAAATACTCTGACAACTTTGATTGCATTTTTTCAAAAGAAAAGTTGTTTTGGATATAAGAAGGTTGACCAGAGCTTGCTTTTAAGTAATCTTTATACTTGTCATAAACAGCTCGCAATGCATTAAAACCTTCCTGTGGATTTATGCTAAACCAAACTGATTCTTTTAATATTAAATTTTCAACTTGTGCTGTTTGATGAACTGGTCTAAGCTCACCATTAACAAAATAATTGTAAGATGGCTTTAAAAAGTCTAAATATCCAGAGTGATTACTAACAATTATCGGTTTACCTGTCATTGCAAACTCAGCAAGTGGTCTTCCGTAACCTTCTCCCTTAGTAAATGATACCATTGCTTTTACTTTTCTGTGATTATAAAGTAAATTGATATCCTCATCATCCATATCACCATGCAAAACATATACATTTGGAGCATTTTTGCTTCCTACGCTTTTTGCTATCTCATCAATCTTTTTCATGATTGCGTATCGATCCATAGTAGAAGTCTTTCCGTGGCTTGTTTTCAAAATAAGAGCAGGCTTGTTTTGTTTTCCTTTGAAAGCCTCCATAAATAATTTAATAAGCATGCCAGTATTCTTTCTATCTTCCCCAAAAGAACCTTGTAGCCAATGACCAACATATAGATAGCAGAAATCTTCTTGAATTTTATCAAGATCATTAACTAAATCGCTTTGATATTTGGCCAAACTTGTTTCTTTAAAGTATTTATTTACATCAACACCTTCAAATAAAACTTCAATTGGCTTTTCTACCTTAATGTTTCTTATAAGAGCGTTAGTATTCTTGTCCATCTCTTGATAATTGCTATTAATGAAAGCCTCTTTAGAGAAGTTACTTGAAACCAACGTCAAATCCATGTTATTAACACCTTGAATCCAAGACACATCACATAAATTTGTTTCAATTCCTGCTGTAATTCCAATAGAGAAGTTCTTACCTATCTTCTGAAACTCGTTTGGAACTGTTATTTGAATCCAACCATCTGGTTGAGAATCCATCCCTTCTATAATTCTTGATTTTAAGTCATCTTCTTGGTGATCTGTTAGATATCCAAACGGGGTAGCACCCCATCTTTGTGATAATAACTTTATATCCCAAATATCTTTCTTAAGATTAATAAGGGCTTTGATAACATCTCTTGATCTTGCACCATAACCAGAATATGTATCAACGGGTGACGATATAACTACAACTTTTTTGCTCATTTTAATATATAAATTTTTGGTCTACATAATTAGTAAGTACTTCTGACTTATCATACTTAATTAAATCGTATGTTGATCTTGGAGTAAAACTACTTAGTACTTCTTCAATACCATCTATAACATTTTTAGACATCATTCTTGCTGACATCATAGATTCATCGGATGTTACCCATTCTCTTGCTTTTAATCCTCTGGAAGCTCGCTCTTCTTTGCTTAGATTATAGCATTCTAAAATAGCATTTGATGCATCTCTAAAATCAGCATTTGAAGTGTAGATGTAAGGAGTAGGAACTGAACCATTGATTGTTATATTATTAGGGAAAACAGGTATAGCCCACTCTCCACAATTTTTATATGTTCCAAATTGATTACTTGGGAAGTATCTATTATATTCAATCCACTTGCCATCTTCATCCGTGAATCTCATCTGATCTACAGGTCCACCTTGTACATTAGATATAATCATTTTACCTGCCATCATGGCTTCTGTCAATGATAATCCCCATCCTTCGTTATCACTTAAAGAAATACAAGCATCTGACATGTTATACATGTAGTTCATCAACTCTGTTCCATAGATATTTTCATCAATGAATACATTGTTATCAACATCATCACCGAATATCATTTCTTTTACAGCATTCAAATCGGTACCATTCTCATCTACAGCTCTTGTATGAAGATAAAGTACACATTTAGATGCCTTCTCCTTTGGAAGTGAGTCTAAAAATACTTTAAATGCTAAAAGAATATCCGATGGTCTTTTTCTTCTAATGTTTCTATTATTCCAAACTAAAACAAAATCAGTTTCTTTATTCTTTAGTTTTTCATTTCTGAATTTGAAAAACTCTTGATACTTCTCATGAGACTCTTGGATAGGAAAGTAAACCGACTCATTAATTCCGTGGGGAACATACTTGATTACTTTATCTTTAGCCTTATCTCCAAGAACTATCTTATGAATATTGTCTGTTTGTTTAGAAATACCGAATAAAGCATCACAAGACTCATAATATTGCTTGTTATACATAGGATAAGGCAAGTCATCCCAAATTGATAAATAGATAATTGGAATATGCTTTCTAACATCCCGCTCAATATCAAACAACCAGGTCCAATATCTTGGATCTGTGAAGATAAAAATAGCATCCGGCTTCTCAAATTCCATCAATTGTCTTACAATTGTCTCATTTCCATATCCACTTATAGGATATAGTTTAACCGATGCATCTTCAATTCCACTAAGTTTGCCTGAATCAGATGATAAATCAATAATTTTACCTTCGTTTGGATGCTTGATTGCTCCACCTAAATTGACCCAATTGAAATGATGACAAGTTCCTACTACAAACTCCCTTGCCATTGTTGCGATACCACTTGTTGCTGTAATATCATCACACATTAACAGAATCTTTTTTCTGTCTTCTTTTTTTAGATAACCGTCCTTCATTGATTTTAATTTAAAAACTACCAGACGAAACCAAGTCCGTTGTACTTAGGACCTTTCCTTTAAAATCTTCATCGTTAACATATAGATACATGCAACGATTTATAAATTTTTGTAAATTGTTTTTATCAGATGCACATGATACTTTAAATTGTTCATGTAAGTCATCCAAAATTTTAACCGATGTTAATGATACGGGATGTAAAACTGGCTTTGCTCTTCTCATAACTAATATGTTTATATAGTTATAAATATATATGTATATACAAAAAGCAATATTTTACTTTAAAATTTTTGCGATTTCTTTATCATCTAATGAAAAGTTCAATAAGATTTCTTTTAAATCTTCCTTTCCCAATAAAGATAGATAATCTTTCGCTTCCCTCAAAGAACATTCGTAGAATTTTGCAATATAAGATATCAATTCTTCGTTGTCTTTCTTGCCAGTTTTGTTGATATATGCGAGGTATTTTTTTTCTTTTGGAGTATTCTCCTTAATAATATTGTAAACGGTCTTAGAGTCCAAGGAAATGACATCCTGAAGACTATTCATAAGGACACAAAGATCCTTATTCATTCCCATGAACTTAATAACCATAAAGGAATTGAAAGCTTTTTTATCCTGCTCGGACAACTTCTCCCAATCCCTTTTTTCTGTGAGTAAACTATTTGCTAATTCAAATACGTTCATTAAGATAACTCAATTTTAGATGCATTTTTAGGAGCTTTATCTTCTCTTAATTGAATTGGTAAAGTTTCATCTAATAGTTCACCGCACTTCTTGCAAGCCATAACATCAATAGGAATCAAAGCATCTTGTGCTGTCCCTACTAAAATCTTTGAAATCTTTCTTAAAAGCACTACACTTTCAAAAACATTTCCATTGCAAGATGGGCATGTTACTTCTTTTGTTACCGTTAGGTCAATCTTTTGATTAATTTGTTCCATGTTATTTTAGGATTTCTAATAGTGATGCAATACAAGCTGCGAAGTTTAACTCCTTATCTACAACCTGTGTATTTGATTTTTGGTACTCGTTAATAATAATTGAAGCGGTTCCTGGAAATGCAGGAGCGATAAGTTCTATATTGGTGTAAAGATCCGTGTATAGTGGTTGAAATTCTTTTATTCCACTATTAATAACCTCTTGTCTAATATCTTTCCAAGTGTTACTATTGATTGCTCTTAATTTGTTAATTATAATCTGACTTAAAGCTGGATTTAACTTTGCTAAGTCATTAACAACAAGAGTTTTATCTATAACTTGAGACTGAATTGAATTGATTGTTAATCTAATATCAGGATAATTAGCTTTTATAATATTAGCAACATCTTTTCTATTGTAACTAATACCTTCTACATCTAAAATATTAGTTGTAATGTGGTCAAACACAACCTTCATTTCAGGTGGTTTTACATTAAAGGCTTGGCATCTACTGATGAGTGGATCAATAATCTTCTCAATGTAATTACAAGTAAGAATAAATCGAGTTTTAGCAGAGAACTGCTCCATAACTGCCCGAAGAGCCGCCATGGCTACGGGAGTTAAGAAGTCAGCCTCGTCTAATATTACTACTTTTAGGGGATTAAAACTGCTTGTTGATGCAAAAGAAACAACAATATCTCGGATAGTATCAATATTCCTTTCATTGGAAGCATTGATATAAATGTGGTCGCACTTAATATTCTTGACAATAAGTTTGGCTAAAGTTGTCTTTCCTGTTCCTTGTATTCCATAAAGTAATAAATGTGGAATACTATTCTGTTCTATACAACTTCTGATGAATCCTTTTAAATCATCGTTACCTACATATAGATCCAAAGATGTTGGTCTATACTTTTCTACAAACAAACCATTTACTGCCATTAACCTTTTTTTTATCCGTGAATTAAAATTTTACTTGTTACATCTATACCATTACCCTTGCAATAATCTAATAAAAGCTCCGGGTGCCCTGTTACACTAATAACATTAGGCATTCCAGATGACTTAATATAATCAATAGCCTCTATTATATCTGTTGCTGTTCTCCATTCGTTATCTACATACACTTTGTCTTTTGTTTTAATATAGGCATCTATTGGAGATTTAGATGGATCTATAAAAAGACTATACTTGCTCACTATCATAATCTACTACTTTTGTTAGTAAATATATAGGGTTTTATAATAAAATGCAATATTACCTTTAGTTTTCTCTTCTTTCTTCCGGCTTGTAATACATGAATCTATTATGATTTATTGGAGATGCCAATAAAACACCTGGTCTTATTTTACCTTTTATTGTTTCTTGGAACATATAAGACATCCAAGTTTGCTCATAAGGATGAGCCCAAGTAGTATCTAAGAACATTTTTTTATTTCCTTCTTTGCCAACAATCATCGGCCAGTTTGCATAATAAATTTCGCCTGTTATATAAGCAAGCTCATCTACTACATCGATATTATCAAAATTTGTTCTTGGGCAATTAGGATCTAAACCAGTAACTGGTAATTTATCATAAGTAGGCCAAAATTCTGATCTGACACTCTGCGGAACATTGTACCAAGATACCTGAATATGATTATCCATATAAACTTCTGTAAATGATAGTTTTAGGAAATCTAATTTAGACTTAGCCATGATTCTATGTATCTTGTCAAACAAATCTGGAACATAGTTTCTAAATCCATTTCTACAAGTAAGATTATTTTCCGGATGTAACTCCATATCATCCTCTAAGAAGATGTAAAAATCGCTATCCGACTCTTGAAAATGCTCTGCTGCTAATTGTCTACCACCACAAATACCACCATTCTTTCCTGTAATGATATGCTCCATGTTATACTTTTCACATATCTCTTTATTTTTCTCTATCGCATTGCTATCTGTGGAGTTATCCAATAATATATTTCTTGTATGGGTAAACCATTTAGGATGCTTAAGATATGTTTTTATTGTAGACTCAACTTGCTCTGGAAAATTAAAAGTCAACATGTAAATTGATGTCTTGAAATCAGCCGAAGTTTTATTGTCTTCAATAAATTGAATTCTATCTTCTGGAACGCCGGATAATTCTACATTATTATCTACAACTGCCTGTGTAAACTTAACAATAAGACCATTTGAATCTAAAGAATATCTTCTAAATACCTCTGGCTTTAAATAGGACATTATAGAGAATATACTTTCCTCCGTACCCATAAAACCTTCTGATAATGATCTGTCGAGAAGAGAGTAATACATTCCATTAGCTTCATGTATTGCTTTCTTTGTACCACCAAATAATCCTCCTCGGCAAACATATTCAACCTTATCTCCTGCATACCTGTTCATTGCCTTAAAATCAAATCCGTGGATTTCTCCTGCTGATTCATATGGATATGATAAGAACAAGAATGGATTTATATGGTCAACAATCTTATCAAGAACTCCGTTTTCTGTAAAATATCCCCCGTGAACGGTATTTGTTATACCTGCATCCAACCAAATGAATTTATCGGTATCGAATGGATTCCAAATAGTAACATCGTGAAGCATAAACATCTTTGATTGTACTATTGGATTATACCATTCACATACGGCTTGTGGACTTGATGTAAGCCATCCACCTTCACCTGTTTGATTATACCAAGATGGATCAGTTCTTAATCGCTGAGTTCTATCCCAAAAAGGAGCATACAGATTTTTAACATCTTCTAACTCATAAACTTTTACATATGTATCTTTTTTGTCTCTAACCTCCCAAACCAAATACTCATACTCTTTTGGTATAAAGACAAACATCTTACAAGGAAATTCAAGAAACCTTTTAAAGTTTTCAATATAATGATTGAAATCTCTTCCAGGTCTATTAATATTCCAAAGACCCGTTACAACAGTAAGATTGTTATTAATCATATTAAGTAGCCTTTTCTATAAAATTCGTTATAATTTTCGTCAATCTTTTCAGCTCTGTATAGATTGCAACCTTCTTGTCCATCATGAGAAGTATGTCTTAATACAGGGAATGTAGAAACACCTCCTCTTTCTCTCCACTCCTCTATGGTAATTAGTTTATCCTCATTCTCGTATGAAGCAACAAGTTTTTTAATCCCTTGCTTAGTCATATAAGCACTAACTAAAATGTCATCACTCCAAGATTTTCCAACAAAATCTGTAAAGAAGTCATCTTCAAACCACTCTCTAATATAGGACACCGTCTTATAGTGCTGTAATATGTTTACTTCAATATCTTTATATACAGATACAACAAAGTGATTTCTAACATCATCAAATACGGAAGCATCAATAGCTTTCATACCATCATAACCAACCGCAGTTCGTGTAAATCTGCTTTGATTTCTTACTTGTTCTGTTATCATGTTGGGATGATAAACTAAATCATCATCACAAACAATAATGATGGCATCAGGCTCAGATACTCTTTTAATTGTATGAGCACATTTAGTTACAGGACCAATATCCTCTAAATTATCATATAATTTAAACTTAGGATTATCAATAGCTAATTGTCTAATCCAATCAGGAATTATATAAGGTTCTCCAGTATGCTTAAAAACGGAAGGCACATTAAAATGTATCTCATATTCTCCTTGATAATCTTGATTTAATAGCGAATCAATGTTGCTTTTTATACCCTCTGGAAAGTCTTGAATTATTCTACTTGGTATTGTTGTAAGTGTTACTACTACTCTATTCATTTTTATTAAATTACATGGTTATATACATGGGTATCTGTTATTTCAAGTATTGGTATATGCCTGTCGTAATAAGTTTTCAGGCTTTCTTTATTTTTGTAAATAAAATCAGCAATCGTATTTACGTTGTTATAATCAAAGTTGTATTGAGACCAATATCCACGAGATCCAAAATAAAATGTATCCTCAGGTCTCGTGCAATGGACTCCTACTTTGTTTCCATCAAAATCAAGAATATTTTCAACTCTCAATTTAGTATAACCAGCTTTAAAGAATATTTGCATAATATATGGGCATAACCAAGCAGTATCCATTATTAATGACCCACCATATATTTGTTTAAATTCGTAATTAGAAACTAACTTTTCTATACTTTCATTCCATATGTTAAAAAATAACATGATGTCATCTGTATTTTCAAAATTAAACCCTCTTATAAATCCATCGGCATCATCTGGATTCTCAATATTAAAGTCTACATTTGGAAATTTGGAACTAATATGTTCAATTAAAAATTTAAGCCTCTTATCTGCATTTGGATTTAAATTAAACCAAGTATTGTACATTGATTTTGAAGGTATTTTATCAAACATAAACCTAATGATATCACTATCATCCTTCAAAAAGAAATCTGAATCTATTAATGCAAAATTGAGTATATTATTTTCAGCCAAATATGGTAATATGAATCTTTGAGCATCATACGGATACAATAATCCACCTTCTGGTGAATAAAAATCATTTAAATTCTTAAAGAAATGTTCTTCATTGGGTGAATCCATAAACACTTCTTTATCTAAACAATTAGAGTATTGATTCCTAATAGAATCCATAATGACAAATTCAAAATCATTATGATAATCTTTGTATAATTGATAAGAATAAGAATTTGTAAATATTATAATAAATTCTTTTATAATACTTGGGGAGGCTCTTTTTATAAGATCCAATCTATAAGTCATTGCTGGCCCAGTAATTGTTATTATGAATTTCATACCTATTTTTTTATTCCCCAAAAATATAAATCAAAGTGATTTTCTTCTACCTCAAACATAAATGATTCAAAAGAACTTTCAACATCGATGCAATCTCTTATATCCGACTCTGTTAGATTTTTATAGTAATCATTATCCCAATTTTCACGAATTACGTTTGGCATTGTTTTCCAATTATCGTACTTCTTTCTACTTTCTTCCTCTAATGAAATAGTACCATGAACTGCTCTGCCTGTTGTAGCACAAGTAAATAAAAATAATCCACCTTTTTTTAGTATTCTATACATATTCTGTATAGTTTCTTTGTAAAATGGATTATGCTCAAAACATTCACATGATATCACTACATCATATGACTCATTAGGAGCATCGTAGTCTTGAGCAGGACATACAATATCTACCCCTGGACCTTCGCCAATATCAAGACCTTTATAATCACATGATTCAAAAAAAGAATCTTCGCTACCACATACATCAAATGTACCTACCCCAAGAACCTTTTTATTTATAAAAAAATCTGGATATATCTCCTTAACTCTATTAACGTATGATATTTGTTCTTTGTGAGCCATTGGCTTACTGATTTATTTTATGCTCTACTCTTTCACACCAACCTTTTTCTTCACTATGAGCCCAATATACAACTCTTGAAGGAGTTTTATCAGTCAAGAAGAACTCTTCATAATGAATGTTTTGTCCTTCATTAAATCTTTTTAGTTCATCACCTTCAATGTACTTGGTGTTTATTGCATTCCCAAGCTCATCATCAAATGCTACTAATACAAACTTATAGTTATTATCTGCAAATAGATGTTTCTCTACATTTACAAGATAATAAAATGACTTCATGAAAGATTTCTCCCATAATTCATCATTTTCAATATAAGGATTAGGTGGATATTTGTTGTCTAACGTGTACTTCTGTACTGACTTATTTTTGAAATTAAAACCTGCGTACTTTTCAAAGTCTCTTAAAGTTCTTACACTTCCTAAATCATATCCTGTTAAATCAATTGTAGGATCCTCTTCCGTTCCTAACAGCACTCTTATTTTCTTTCTTGCGTAGTCTTGCTTATTAAACCAATCTACACCTTGTTTGGCATCATCATCCCATTTTAGCATTCCAGAACGCTCTTCTCTCATTGTTGAATGCCATACAACCATTTTATGTGGATGAAACATATCATAACCATGAGTGTATGAACGAACAGTTAGGTTTAATTCCTCTCCACTAAAATAAATATCGGGATCATGTTTTATTTCTCTTGCCCACTCACTTCTCGCAAAGCAAAAATGCCCTGAAAGAAATCTACTCATTGGTGGTTCTGTCATGTTCTCCCAGCCTTCAAGTAGTCCTGGTCTAATAAAGATAGTTCCATGTGGGTAAAAGCAAGCAAATTGCTGTTGCCATGGTACAAGTGCTCTACCTTCCGGGTCATTAAAAGGAGTATATAAAGGAAGATAACCAGCAAGTATTGGCTTGTATCCTTTTTGCTCCAAACCATAATGCATATCAATTAAAATCTCATCCCAATCTTTAACAAATCTATGATGAGAATCCAACTGAAGAATATAGTCTTGATTACCTAAGAGTTTTTCATTTACTTGAGCTCTTGCCCATGGTAATCCTTTAGCTTCCTTATATGGAACATCCATGATATGGAATCTTTTATCGCTTCTATACTCGTCTACATTATCAAATTCATCACTCTCATTGAATTGTCTACAAATTCCAAAGTGAACCCTTTTAGGATACTTTGCATTTGCTAACGCATCTTTAATAGTAGGAACCAATTCTGGGTCTCTATAAGATGGTAAATGTAGAAATATGGTTTTATTCTTATGCATATGGTATTATCTGTTCAATTGGGTCTAACCATCCTTTTGATTTACTATGAGGCCATACTCGAGACTTATGAGGCTTTATATTAGATTGATATTCTCTCCAAATATGAACAAACTGATCATCTGGAGATTGAGTTAATAAAGATTTAACTTCTGACTCATCCGCATCTTTTCTGAATATATCATTTCCGCTCTCATCTAATATAGCAATAACCCAAAAATCATAATCATCCTCTTGTAAAGAACCCTTATAAACGTCTATACAAGTCTTGATGTGAGTTAATAAGTTAGAATTAAATTCATTGTAATCCGTTGAGATTGGAGGATGAAGTCTTTCTAATGTTTTCTTATGAATCTGCTGTGTTGAGAACTTAATTCCTGAATATAGTTCGTAATCTTGCAAACTTCTTTCTTCTCCAAACCAATAATCTCTCATTGAGTTTCTTGAACATGGGCTACATTCACCCCCTATTCCAAACAATGATCTGAATCTGAAATAAGAGAACTTATTCTTTTCATCCCATTGTGGATCATCATCCCAATGTTTAGATTTATCTTTTCTTGTATATTCATGCCAAACAAATACCTTGTTAGGAATAAAGATATCATATCCGTGAGTATATGCTCGGGCGGCTAATGAAGTTTCCTCGCCATGAAAATACATCTGTGGATCATACTTTACATCAACGCAGAATTCTCCTAAAGTAAAAATGAAGTGAGCGGATAAAAATCTTCCTGGAACAGGCTCTGGTAGTGTACCATCCTCCGATAAAACATCGGGGCTTAAAAATGAAGGACCCTCTGGTAAGAATCTATCAATCATCAATCCCCAGATTTGATTGGATCTTCCTTCAGGATCAGTTTGTGGATTATAAGAAGGTGCGTAGCTTGATATAATAGGCTTCTTATGGCCTTTTACTTTAAGATAGTTTATTGTATCTTTTAACTCTTTATCCCAATCCTGTATAAATCTATGGTGGGAATCTAATTGAAGGTAATACTCTTCACCTGAATAATGATTTTGTATTAGATTTCTTGCCCAACAAACACCATTAGAGGTTTTATAATCAATATCAATGATAGTAAATCTATCATCAATAACTTGTTCCCCTAATGTATCCCATTCATCATCAGTTGAATGTTGCCAAGCAATACAAAATCTTAAATTTTCTGGTTTTTCTGCTTTAGAAATGCAGTCTTGAAGGGTAGGTAATAATTCTGGGTCTCTATAGGAGGCAATAGAAACAAAGATTATATCTTTTTTCATTATGAAGGTAATTTGTTTTTCGAGACAATATACATATTTTTTCGTAAAGAATCAAGTTCTTTCTCCAATTTGTTTATTATTTCT
>JACCDW012016423.1_pt1 | contig 105575 bp, 153 predicted proteins | sample 7449781 | NCBI WGS metagenome assembly JACCDW01 (sample SAMN15323449, study PRJNA562643) | freshwater metagenome | isolation source: river surface water | place: USA:Blue River Watershed | collected 2017-08-18 | reverse complement strand
GACACACTAAAGAAGTTATTGGCACACAATAAGGACATGGTTTCTGGTTTATATATTCAGCGTAAGCCTGGCCTACATATCTTAGAAGTCTATGAGCACAACAGTCATGGCGGCGTAAGCAATATACCTTACGAAAAACTTGTTGGCCGTGGCTTAGTTGAAATAGCCAGTTGTGGGTTCGGCTGTGTACTAATCAAAGCTGAAGTAATGCGAGCTATTCCTTATCCGCACTTTAAATATCACAGCGCAATTGATCATAGAAATACTGTCAGTGAAGATGTTGATTTTTGTCGTAAAGCACTAGGTGCAGGATTTAAAATTTGGGCCGACACCGATATCCATTGCCGGCATATTGGTCAGGCAGAATTTGTCATCGATACCAGTATTAGACCAGCATCTGTTGAGTCAAGACTTAGAGAACTTGGCGGTCAGAGATTGTTACCTAGAGACCATGTTAACTATCTAGCATCTTTGGCTGCATCTGGATTTCAACCAAAAGTAATATATGACATTGGATCGTGTGTACTACATTGGACCAACGAAGCACGACAAATTTGGCCTAGTGCAAAAATTTATTTGTTTGAAGCAATGAGCAGTTGCGAATTCCTATACAGGGAAAACGGTTACGAATATCAAATGGGTGTTCTTAGTAGTCAAGATGGAGTTGAAATTGATTTCTGGCAAAATGAAGAACACCCGGGTGGAAACAGTTACTATAGAGAGAACACCGCAGTTAATCCGCAGGCAGATCAGTACTTTAATGAACGACATCGTCGTAGATTGATTAGTCGTAGTTTAGATAGCGTGGTCAAAGAAAGAGGATTCTCTGCACCCGACCTGCTTAAGATGGATGTACAAGGTGCTGAATTGGACATATTAAAAGGTGCATCAGAGTTGATTAAATCAGTAAATGATGTAATACTAGAGCTTCAAGTTGTTGAATACAATAAGGGTGCACCTCTTAGGGACGAAGTTATTAACTACATGAACCAATTGGGTTTCGATTGTCTTGGTCTGTTTTGCAATAATGGACCAGATGGTGATTATCATTTCCGCCGTAGAACATGAAAATTTTTGTAAATGGAACATTTGATATTCTTCACCGAGGACATATCGAACTTTTAAACTATGCACGAAGCCTTGGCGACCAATTATTGGTAGCCATTGACACCGATCGCAGGGTCAAAGAATTAAAAGGCCAATCGAGGCCTGTCAACAATCAAAAAGACAGAGCCTATGCACTGCAAAACTTAAAGGCAGTAGACAGTGTTCTGTACTTTGATTCAGATCAAGAACTTGAAAACATTATTAGAAAGTACAGCCCTGACATCATGGTCAAAGGCAGCGACTACCAAGGGCGTTCGGTACTTGGTGAGCAGTACTGTAAAGAAATAAAATTTTATGATAGAACACCACACTCAACAACAAAAGCAATTCAAGATATTATTGCTAGGGGATAACTGCACTGACATATACCGTTATGGTCGTGTTGCTCGTCTTAGCCCAGAAGCACCAGTTCCAATTTTTGAACACGCTTACGAAGTTGAATTTGCCGGCATGGCCGGAAATGTTAACGAAAACTTAAAGGCACTTGGTTGCGAAGTTACATACCTGCATACCGAAACTAGCCGTAAAGAGCGACTTATTGATTCGCGCAGTAAACAGCACTTGATTAGAATAGACCGCGATGCAGTATGCTCAGAACTAAAGCTGTCCTCTATGACCATGTTACAGATAAACAGCTACCATGCTGTGGTCATCAGTGATTACAATAAAGGAACAATCAGTTACAATCTTATTGATCAAGTACGCAATGCTTACAATGGTGTAATTTTTATTGACACTAAAAAAGATGACCTTGCCAGATTTGAAGGCTGTTTTGTAAAAATAAACAGTGACGAATTTTCCCGGGCAAAAACTTTACCCAGTGGTAACTGGTTAATTGTTACCCAAGGATCTCAAGGTGCTATGTGGGACGGAAGGTTATATCTGCCTAGAACAGTAAGTGGTGTTCTTGATGTTTGTGGTGCTGGGGATACTTTTCTATCGGCATTGGTGGTTGAGTACTTACGGACCAAAAATATGGACAAGGCTGTAAGTTATGCCAATCGTGCAGCCGGTGTAACAGTGCAACATGTGGGTGTCTATGCACCAACACCAGAGGAAATACTATGACTAGACTAGATGGATTTGTAGAAAAAGGTTGGGGTCACGAATTAATTTGGGCAACCAACGACAAGTACTGTGGAAAACTTTTAAAGTTTAATAAAGGTGCTAGATTCAGTATGCACTTCCACGCTGAAAAAGATGAAACTTGGTATGTACTTGATGGAAAATTTTATGTGCTAACTATTGATACTGCTAATGCAAAACAAGAGATGCACTACCTTAATCCAGGGGACACATGGAGAAATACTCCCTTGCTACCGCATCAGATTATCTGTGAAGAAGAAGGCACAATTATTGAAGTTAGCACACCCGATAGTGTTGAAGATAATTACAGGATTTTACCAGGAGATAGCCAACGATGAAATATATGGTTGATATAGACGGAACTATATGTTCTAACACCAATGGCGATTATGAAAAGGCCGAACCGCATGTTACACGAATACAGCATTTCAATGAGCTATATAACTTAGGTTTTGAAGTACACTATTGGACTGCTCGGGGTGGCACCACAGGTAAAGACTGGTCAGAGTTAACTACACAACAACTCAAACAATGGGGAGTTAAATATACCAGTTTGAGTTTTAAGAAACCAAGTTATGATCTCTGGATCGACGATAAAGCTATAAATGTTGAAACTTACTTTAACATGCCACGCGGTGATTCTCCTCGGCCACCTGAATTTTTTTAACAATATCTTCAGTGGTTAAGGTTCTTTGTAGGCCTGGGTGTAGTGGATTGGGTACAGCGGTTAAAGGAACCCAAGCATAACCAATGTGTTCATCATTGAGTTCGGGTACAAATTCGTAGTTTACAGCAATAAAATATGTATGGTAAACAAACTGTTCGTTGCCACTGGTGAACATTTCTATAGGAACAAATTTAGGATCGATGATCTTACCGCCTAGTTCCTCGTGTATTTCTCTGTTCAGACCTTCGACAGTTGATTCCCCGGGATCAACTTTGCCGCCGGGTATTCCCCAAGTATGGGACCAGCTACCGGACGATCTTAGTAAGAACAAATATCTTCCAGTATTTTGTGCATAAATTAGTGCGCCAACACCGTTAGTTATGGAACGAAACTCCATGCCCCTACGCCGTATCGACCTTCCACGGATTTTGTCCATTGTTGATTTTTCCATTTATATTGAATATTAGTTCTGAGATTAGTTAGATATTTTACACTGGTTACAGAGTCGCTGTCAAAGTCTACAATCCAGTTTGTTCCTGTGTACTCAATTATATCATTGGCATTGGCAATTAAGTCAGGATAACCTGTACGATTCCAGATGGTTGCACCATCTTCGTTGCCAGTGTTACCAATGGGGTTGATAATAAGATATCTAGTTCCTGCAGGAGGATTAGCCAATGTACTATCTACTGTTACATTCTGCGGATCAATAATAGCATTAACTGGATCAAGATTGTTAGCAGGTAATGTGTCAATCAAAGGCGAGAATAGCAGTAAGGTTGGATCAGTTGGGTGGTAGCTGACTGTACCGACTATGGTGACACCTTCCTGCTGTAGTCTAATTTGACTTATTCCGTTGGTCAGTTGTGCATAATTTTTTAACAACAGGGACCAGCTGTAACCTGAACTAGGCGAATACTCAACAGGATTATACGGAGTCTGGTTTTCAGATTGGAATAGTTTAATGGTATTGCCAATATAAAGAACATTGTAGTTAAATATGGTATAAGATTCTCTACTGAGCAAAGTAGAAGCACCTATATCAAAGGTGTCTTCGTAGTGATCAATGGTGCTGTTGGCATCCCAAACACTGGTAATAATCTTCTCAATAACACCCATTCTCTTTACTTTAGCTGGTGCACTGTACCAGACAGGTAATTCAAAAGTTAGTGTAGCAATGTCAATAGGATCTTCTGTGCCTACAGGAACACTACGACTGCTAAAATTAAGATCGTTTAAGGTAATGTAAGTTAAACTAGTCCAGTCAACATAGTTGTCTGTACTTTGTATTTCTAAACTTGGATTAAACAATACAGAAATTTGTTCTAGTAATTGTAATTTTTGATCTGTATTACTGGTCCAGATATCGACCTTTAATGTCAGGTTGTAGGGTACAGGCATTAATCTTTCGACTGTGACAGTATCACCTAGTGTTGCAGTCAGGTTTCCTGTTTGGTCAACATCTCTATACCTTAGATGCATTTTGCTAACAAAAAAAGGCTCCTGCACTCTTTTTTGGTCGTAGCGCATGGCCGAAATGTAAACGCTCATTGCTGGAACAGTAGACAGTGAGTTTTCACTGTTGTTTCTAAGTATAGTTGCTGCCTGTCTACTACTGTCTCCATAGTAGATTGGTACTTGTAATAGTACGGGGTTACCGTTGTCGTCTTTGCCCATAGAAACTTGAAAGTTGCTGAGCATACGAATAAACTGTTGTAGGAAACGCCTGGTTTGACCTGAGTAAAAGTATGAGTTCATTTTTAATTGTAATCGGCTTTAGGTCTAAGAACCTCGTGTAAATTCTGCTTTTCATCGTGTACATTACCGTTAACATCAGTAAATGTGTTAGTGTTGTTAATAAACGAATTTCGTAGTGTCTTATTAGTGTCGGCACCGTTGGTTAGGTCAGTTCTAACTGCATCTTCAACCTTAATCCATCTTTTACCATCGAAGCGGAATAGTCGGTTTGGCATATAATCTACTCTTAGGCAATAATTGCCCTTTTGCGGGCTTGGCGGAAATGCAATGCCCGAGACAACTGGAAGTCCGTTTGGTGCCAGACCCTCGCCTGACAAATAACCTTCAACTGTTTTTGCCGGAGAGGTTCCGTCCTTTTCGTAGTTATGAAACAATTGGTCAACATCGTAGCCCGATTTTGGAACTTCAATTTCGGCTTGAGTTACAATAGCTTCGTTCACATCTTTATAACGATTATAGGTGCTTAGTAAATCGCCCAGTGGATTAGCATCTGGCTCTCCGTCACCATTGGTATCCACTGTTTTAATATTTTTAAGTATGTCTTTGTATTCTTGGCTGTCTACCAATGGATTCAACTTGACACGCCATAGGTGCGGCCACCAAGTTGGGCTAAATCCTTCTGCGGCTCTAGTAGCGTCACTGACTACAAAAAATCGTTTTAGAGCAGCTGGTAAGTCTGGATTCAGTGTTTCGTAGTCAATTAGGTGCATGAGCTCTAAGACATCGCCGTTCATTAGTTTGCGACCTAGAGTTTCTGTCATGTCATTGATATGAAAAGTCATAAACAATGTTCCAGTTTGCAGGAACAGCCCAAATTGTGTTAGGTCAAAGTCGTTGTCTGAGACTTGGTAAATACCTCGAAGACTGTAAACACTGGTGTCATACTTGCGATCTCTGTTTTCAAGAAACAGCAAATCTTGTATGTTGAGTTCGCTTTGGGTAGTATAACTAGGACGAGTAGCATCACCGCTTGGAGTAGTGCTAGTTTGTGGTCCTAAATACTTGTGTACATGAATTCCGGTGCCGCCAATGGAAAACATCTCTGAAATCCTGCGATCAAAGAACTTGTAATCATTGGTGTGTTTACCGTCTTTCCAAAGTGAGAGTCTTGGCACTATAAATGTCCTTAGAATATTAATTATTTATGGGTTTGACACTTCAATGGAGTTTAGTGTAAAATAGGCGTTATGGACGAACTCGAGCAGGCCAAACAGCGTTATACGGACTTACTGCCGTCAATGACAGCCATACAGAAACGAGAGTTTCGTGCCGACCTAGCCAAGTTTAGTCATAACTGTGTCAACATATTAGATGAAATAAGTAAAGAAGAAGTTGTTTGCAGACAACGACGACATATTACAGTAAGGTATAACGAATTAGTTACATATTATGTTAATGCTGTAGATATACTAGAAAAGTATGTAATGTTTGCACATCTTTCGGGCGGTTGACCTTGCACCCAAAAGACAGTATAATTATGGTATTCACAAACAGGAGCAGAAATGGCTACAGTTGCTGGTGTTAAAATTAAAACTAAAGTTACAAAAGCACGAAACCCACTTTTCTTTGATGAAAAATACACTGGCGGCGAACCTGTTTGGCCGGCAGATGCACATGATTGGTCTGAGGAAAAGTTTGACAATTTGCTTCGTCGCAGTTTTTATTACTACAATTATTACTACAGTCAAAAAGACTGCAAGAAGTATGTTGTTGAGTGGATGAAATCTGCCACTGAATTTGATCGCGACGAGATCCGTGCCTTCGAGCGTGCCAACGACAAGTGGTTGCCCATGACTGCCTGTAGTCTTATTATGGCACATCGGCAGGGAATGCCCTTGCGTCCTCGCCATATTGAGTTTTTGGACAAGAGTATTCTTGAAGTTATCGAGCGTAGTAAAGGCGAACCGGACGAAGAAGTCAAGATTGCTACACCCGAGCAGGTTGCCATGCGTCCAACTATTCAAGACCGCCTAGCAGAGCGTACCGGTGAGCTCATTGGCGAACTGGAAGGCTATTACGACGACCTGGACACTACAGTTAAGTTCTACGATTGGCTTGTTAGCAACAATGTTGTTCAGAGCCAGTTGACAAAATACGAAAATCTTTACCAACGCAGGCGAGCTGAGCTTGCAGAAGCACAAGCCAAAACAGACCCACAGCTCAAAGAAGCCTATAGCCATTTCAAATCCACCGACTTTAAAAAGCGAGTGAATTGGATTGACAGCCTGCTTGAAGCAATTGAGCAATATCGCGGTGTCAAGAAAGCGGCTAAAAAAGCTCGTGTTAAAAAGGCTCCTAGCAAAGAAAAGGTTGTAGCCAAAATTAAGTACGCCAAAGAGGACAAAGGACTCAAAATTGTTAGCATTAACCCTGCTGACATCATTGGCGCTAGCGAGCTTTGGGTTTACAACATCAAAACCCGAAAGTTGGGTAAGTACATTGCCGCAAGTTACCAAACACTTGGTGTTAAGGGCACATCAATCGTTGGGTTTGATGTAGACAAAAGTGTAGCCAAAACTCTACGCAAGCCTGAAGAACAGCTCAAAGAGTTTGCCAAGGCTGGTAAAGTTGCACTAAGGACTTGGCTCAAGGATATCAAAGCCGTTGAAGTCAAGCTCAATGGCAGGATTGGTACTGAAACACTACTTCTGAAGGTTGCCTAATACTGGTCCTGTTGCATTTATGCTAAATATTTGCAACAGGACTAGATTTTATGGCCACAATTAAACCAGGACTGGATCCAAATCTTCTGACTATTAGTACCGACAGCCTTGGTGGCCCGGGACCTATTGATTTTGATCCAACTACAGTTACAAGTTTAGCAACAAAAAAGAACGAAATTATTGACTATATTCGTTTGCGTCTCGGCGACGGTATTGTTGATGTTGAATTAGATAAAGAACACTACGAGCTTGCAATCAAGCAGGCACTAATCAAGTACAGACAAAAGGCACAAAACTCAACTGAGGAAAGTTATGCCTTTTTAAAACTGTTACCTGAAACACAAGAGTACATTTTACCTCAAGAAATTGTTACAGTAAAGCAAATCTACCGTAGGGGTATTGGTAGTGTTACTGGTACAACAGCAAGTCAATTTGAACCATTTGCTTCTGGCTATCTTAATACCTATATGTTGGTAGCTGGTCGTGTAGGCGGCCTATTAAATTATGAATTGTTTGTTCAGTATCAGGAACAGGCAATGAAAATGTTTGGTGGTTTCATGAATTTTACATGGAACCCTGCAAGCAAGAAGCTTTCTATTGTAAGAAAAATGCCTACTAGTGGCAGGACCTATGTTCGCCTAACCAGTATCACTGCCAGTGGAACAGCAGTTGGTAGCACAATTACCATTGTTACTGAAGATGTTTGGACAGTTAATGCTGGAGATAGTCTTATAATTGCCAACTCGTCCGTTGGAGGCTACAATGGAAATTATTTGATACAGTCAATTAACCGTGCAACAAAAACTGTAACAATCACAGCAATTAACGCACTTCAGGCAACCAGTATTACTGGTTTTGATTTGAGGAAAGTTGAAGTATCAAGTCCTTCGACTGATTCGCCAGCAGAAGTAGTGATGCTTCATGTGTTTAATTACAAGCCTGATGTTATGCTACTTAATGATCATTTAGTATTTCCGTGGATACAAGAGTATTCCTATAGTTTTGCCAAGCGAATTGTTGGTGAAGCTCGTAGCAAGTTTGCACAACTTGCAGGACCCCAAGGTGGCACCACACTTAACGGTGATGCATTAAAAACCGAAGCACAGACCGAAATGGAACAGCTAGAAAATGATCTTAAGAATTATGTCGACGGATCACAACCTCTAACCTGGGTGATCGGATAATGAAAATAAATGAAATAATCATTGAAGGTCAGGACAGGAAAAAGATGCGTCCGATGCATAAACAAGCTCTGTCAAATTTGACCCAATATGATGCACTTGATAACAATAACAATCCTTATCTAGCATACAGATTTGGTATTGCATTGGCCTCCTCACCAAGAGGTGATATGGACAAAAAAGGCACCATTGGTAGCAATTTCAATATGATTGACTACACAGATGCCGACTCTAAAATACGACAAGGCGCCGAAAAAACAATCGGTATCAAACCCAGCAGATCCACTGGCAAAGGCAGTAAAGAATTACCCACAGTTAATAAAACTAGCCCAACTGCTCAGCCCAGAAGAAACAAATACGGTGTCTAAATAATTGACTTAATTTGCATATTGTATAAAATACAGTATGTTTGTAAATTTAGATCTGGCACGAGAGCGGTATAATCACTGCAAATCTTGTAATAACTTTTTTCCTGATATACGAATATGCAGGAAATGCGGCTGTTTTATGCCACTTAAAGTTACCATTGGCAAGGCCTCTTGTCCAATTAAGATTTGGACTTCGACTACCGAAACATCTATCGAAAGAAAATACAATATCGATGACTAAAAAAATCATTGGCATCTGTGGCTTTATTGGATCTGGCAAAGATACAGCCGCTGACTATCTTGTTAACTTTCACGAATATCGCAGAGAAAGTTTTGCCAGCACACTCAAGGATGCAGTCTCGGCAGTGTTTGGCTGGGATAGAGATCTACTAGAAGGACGCACTGCTGAAGCACGAGCTTGGAGAGAACAAGTTGATCAATGGTGGGCAAGCAGACTTGGTATAGAGCATTTAACGCCAAGATGGATACTGCAATATTGGGGTACAGATGTTCTTCGACGACATTTTCATGACGACATCTGGATCGCTAGTCTAGAAAACAAAATTAGAAAATCCAAAGATAATATTGTTATCAGCGATTGTAGATTTCCTAACGAAATCAAAGTGCTCAAAGAACAAGGTGCACAAATTATTTGGATACAGCGGGGCCCAAAACCGCATTGGTACGATATTGCCGCAGGTGCAAATCGTGGCGATAAAAAAGCACTAGCCTGGATAGAAAATGAAGGTATTCATGCCAGCGAATACTCATGGGCAGGAACCAGATTTGACCACGAAATTAATAACAATAGTACAATTGAGAATTTGTATAATCAACTTAAAAGTCTGGCCTAATAGGTCCAGGCTTCCAGCTAGTCGGTATCTTGCTTAATTCTTGCTGACAGTTTAGGCAAATGGTTTTTAAATTGGCCCAATGCATGTTCTCAGTATTGCCATCTACATAGTAGACATTTGATTGTTCTAAAAACTTAAACTTGAACCCACATTTGTCGCACTTTTCTTTTTTACGATAGCCCGAGCGAAACCAATTTGGTGCCTCGGGCTTTATTTTTCGCCCTCGATGTATGCAACTGGTGCAGGTAGTCCTATAGTAAGGCTTGTCCTTGCGATAGTAGTTTAATGCCACCGGAAACTTTTTACATACTGGACAAATTTTTCTTTCCATGCATATACTTATCCCGGAAAGGACCAAGGAAAGGACCGTAAACGAAGCCCTTTTTAACAATAAAAAATAAATAACTACAACCACGATTATAAAGGACTACGATTATGGCATTAGTATCCCCTGGATTACAAATTACAGTTACCGATGAGAGCCAGTATCTACCAACCGCAGTAGGTACAGTTCCGTTCGTGCTAGTTGCAACCTCTGAAAATAAAACAATTAACGGAGTAACAGCACCCGGTACTGTTAAGGAAAACACTGGAAAAGTGTATGGCATCAGCAGCCAGCGCGAATTGGCAACCACTTTTGGTTATCCGAGATTCCGCCAAAGCAGTGCCGGTACACCTTTACATGGTAACGAACTAAACGAATACGGACTTATGGCTGCCTACAGCGCACTAGGTCTAGGCAACAGAGTATGGATTATCCGTGCTGATGTTAACCTAGATGATCTAGTAGGCACCAGCATTCGTCCTGTTGGTAAGCCTGTTGATGGCACTGTTTGGCTAGATACATCAACTACTAGCTTTGGTATTTTTGAGTACAATAGAACTACAAATACCTTTGCTAAGGTTGCACCTAGACTAATTACCACAGCAGTTGATTGCCTAACTGGTACATCTACACCAAAACCAAGTATTGGTTCTATTGGTGAATATGCTGTCACAGTATTTGACAACAACAACTATGTCTATCAAAAGGACAGCACAAACAACTGGAATCAAGTTGGTAGTGTTTCCTGGGCTAACGACAAGCCTGTTGTTGTTAGTACAACAACCACAGTAAGTTTACCAGCTGGTACCGAGTTTGTTATTAACGGTACAACTATTACACTTTCGACCGCAGTAACAACAATGGCTGCATTGGCTACTGCAATTACTGGAGCAGGAATTTCTGGAATTACTGCATCTGCTACCACTGGACGACTTGAAATTAAAGCAGGCGCTGGTGCTACAAACGGTTCAAGCACTGGTGTTTGCGAAATCGCTGCCGGTACTGCAAGTACTACTCCAGTTACTGCTGGAAGTTTTGTATCCGGCAGAGCTTATAAGATTGCTACAGTTGGTACAACAGACTTTACATTGATTGGTGCAGCCGCAAATGCAGTTGGTACAGTCTTTACAGCAACTGGTGTTGGTGTTGGAACTGGAACTGCTACTCCAGAAGTTGAAGACGACCTAACATCAATTGGTATTGTTAATGCTGTATATGGCCGTGCTGCCTTAACACACGGAACATATGCACAAGTTCCAACTTGGAGCATCTTTGATCCAATTACAAGACCAGCTGGATCTGTATGGATTAAAACATCTACACAAGGTGCAGGTACAAACTTTGTAGTTAAGATGTACGATAGTGCACTTAATACATGGTCAACTCGTGCTATGCCAATTTACGCTAACGGATTTGATGCTCTATACGGTTTAGATCCACTAGCAGGCGGCAACAGTATTGCAGTCAACTCTGCATTTGTTAAGTATAACACAAACAATAATGGAATTGCCAGCTTCAAGATTTACAAACTAGGACAATCTGGAGTAGTTAAAGTAACTGGAACAACAAGTCCAGCAAGCAATTCATTTACTTCTGGTAACCAGTTTAGTGTTGTTGCTAGCCAACCTGGTACAGCAACTCCTGTAACTGCCACTTGTACACTAGCTGGTACAGGTCCCGCAGACTTTGTAGCCGCAATTCTAGCAGCCAACATTCCTAATGTGTCTGCACAAGTTGAAGCCAATGGTGCAATCAGCATTACACATCGCGGTGGTGGTATTGTTACCTTAACTAACTTAACTGGTACTCCAGTGACTACAGCAGGCTTTATTGCTGGTACAACTGCTGGTGTAGTTTCTAATATTGTTACAGGTGCAATTAACCTAACAAATTGGAGAGAAGAAGTCTACACATTCAGTAACAACGAACCGTTTACTGATCCAGCCAACGGAAGGCTTTGGTACTACAATGACCCAACTAGTGTTGACATTATGATTAATGACAGCACAGGTTGGAAGGGTTATCGTAATGTAACAAGAGATCCTCGTGGATATAACTTAACCCAAACAGATGCAAACGGTGTAATTGTTAGCCCAATTAAGCCAACTACACAGTCTGGTTCACTAGGAACTCCATTGGTTCCAGGCGATATGTGGCTTGATAGCGGCGATCTAGAAAACTATCCAAGACTATATCGTTACAATGCACAAGGTACATGGGATCTAATTGACAACACCGATCGTGTAAGTCAGAACGGTATTGTATTTGCTGACGCTCGTTGGGATAGTAATGGTACTACTAATCCAATCACCGGTGACTTGCCAAGTACTGCATCACTGTTAACAGTTGATTACACAGATATTGACGCTCCTGATTATCGTCTATATCCACGCGGTACATTGCTATTCAATACACGCCGTAGCGGTTATACTGTTAAGAAGTTTATCCATAACTACTTTAACACACAATCGTTTAATGTCAGTGCTGGTGCACTACCTGCACAGAAGAGCACATGGGTTAGTGACCTTGGTCTAAATAGCGACGGTGTTCCATATTTTGGACACTTTGCACAGCGTGACTTTATTGTACAGGCAATGAAGGCTGCTGTTGATGGAAACTTAGATATCCGTGAAGAAGCCTATAACTTTAACTTATTGGCAGCTCCTGGCTATCCTGAATTGATTCCTAACTTGGTTGCATTAAACAATGATCGTAGCAACACTGGTTTTATTATCGGTGATACTAAGATGACATTGCCTTCGACCATGAGTGATATCACAGCTTATGCTACAACAATGAGTACAAATGATCCTTATGTTGGTGTATTCTATCCAAGTGCACTAACAACTGATCTTGCTGGTAACGAAATTGCTGTACCAGCAAGTCATATGATGCTACGCACATTCTTGCACAGCGATAACATTAGTTACCAATGGTTTGCTCCAGCTGGTACACGCCGTGGTCTAGTTGACAATGCCAGCGCAATTGGTTACTTGGATGCAGATTCTGGTTTGTTTATCCGTAGTGGTATTAACCAACAGCTTCGTGATAGACTATATGAGCTACGCATCAACCCAATTACATTGGCTAGTGGTTCTGGTATCACGGTTTACGGTCAGAAGACACTAAGCCCAAGCATTGGCGGCGGTGGTTCTTCCATGGATCGTATCAATGTTGCTCGTCTAGTAAACTACCTCCGTGTAGTGTTGCGTGGCGTTGCTAACCAGTTCTTGTTCGAACCAAACGACAAGATCACTCGTGATCAAGTTAAGCAATTAGTTGAGAGCGTTCTGAACGACTTGATTGCCAAGCGTGGTCTATACGACTACCTAGTAGTTTGCGACACCAGCAACAACACACCAGATCGTATTGCTCGTAACGAGTTATACATCGATGTTGCTATTGAGCCAATGAAGGATGTTGAGTTTATCTACATTCCGATTAGACTCAAGAACCCAGGAACAATTTCTGGTTCCGCAACTACCAGCACAACAACTCAGTAATGATAGTTGCACAAAAGATAGGCACAGAGATGTGCCTATTTTTTTGGTCCTTGATCAATAAAACTATTGTTAATGGCCAACTAAGGCCGAGACAAAATGGACCAAAAAATCATAAATATTTTTATAAGATTAGGAGATAATCATGGCAGTAGCCTCATTAACAAGATTTACCGTACCTTTAAATAGTAACCAAAGTGCTAGTGCACAAGGCCTATTAATGCCTAAGCTCCAGTATCGTTTCAGAGTCAGCTTTGAAGGATTTGGTGTTAGTTCTGACAAAGTTGAAATGACAAAACAAGTTGTTTCTTTTAGTCGTCCAACAGTTAGCTTTGCTGATGTCGATGTTCATGTCTATAACAGCATTGTAAGACTTGCTGGCAAGCACACCTGGGGTGATGTTAGCACAACAATCCGTGACGATGCAGCTGGTAATGTTACTCGTCTAATTGGCGAGCAACTACAGAAGCAATTTGACTTCATGGAACAAAGCAGTGCCGCAAGTGGTAGTGACTATAAGTTTATTACTCGTTGCGAAATGCTTGACGGTGGTAACGGCGCTAACGATCCAACCATCCTTGAGACATGGGAACTTTATGGTTGCTACATCAAAGAAGCAAACTACCAAGAAGTTAACTATGCTAACAGCGATCCTGTTACAATTCAGATGTCCATCCGTTTTGATAACGCTGTTCAAACACCGGGCGGAACTGGTATCGGGACATTTATTGGTCGTACAATCGGTCAAAATATTACTCAGTAATATGTTTGACAAACAAAAAAGGGTCCAACAGGGCCCTTTTTTTATGGCATAAATATTTTTAACAGGACACAATAATGGCAGACCTTCTCTCTGGATTAATTAACTTTGCTGGTGCAACTTTAAGCCAAGCACTTACCACTAGTAATCTTAAAGACTTTGCACACGCAAATAGATTATATGTTGGCGACCAATTTAGATTGGTTCCAAAGAACGGTTTCTTATTTCATGTGTTTATCGACATTAACGGCATAATTCAAGATGCTGCTAATCCCAATGGTCTAAGAGAATTAGGACTAATGGCAAAGTCTGCAGATCTTCCTAGGTTCAGTGTTGAAACAAAAACAATGAACACCTATAATAGGGCCACTGTGGTGCAGTCAAAAGTAAAATACGATCCTGTGACATTGACATTTCATGACGATAGTTCAAATTTGGTTAGAAACTTTTGGATCAATTACTACCGTCGCTATTATAGAGACGGCGACTATAATTTGTCGCAGTACTCTTTGCCATTTAAGTATACCGATCAACAAATAACAAATTTTGGTTTTACACCCAATGGCGGTCCTTTTTTAAAAGCTATCAGGATTTATAGTTTACACAAAAAGCGTTTTAGCGAGTATATTCTTGTTAATCCTATTATTAAAACGCTAAGACATGGCACTCATGATAATCAGAGTACAGATTCAATCATGGCACACGAGATGGTTATCGAATATGAATCTGTTTTATACAATGCAGGTCGCGTTAGATTAGGAACACCTAAAGGTTTTGCTGAATTACACTACGACAATTCACCAAGTCCGTTAACACCGGCTGGAGGAGGTCCAAAGACTATTTTTGGTCCCGGCGGCTTATTGGATACCGGCAGAGAAGTCTTTGAAGATTTTGAAAATGGCGATTACGGAATGGCTTTGTTTAAGGCTGCCAGGGGAATTAAAAGCGCCAAGGATATGAACCTTAAAAATGCTGCCAAGCAAGAAGTTAATGCAGCAATCAATAATGCAATTAAGGATAGCATTACTAATAAAAGGATAATGGTTCCTAACTTGTTAACAACTTCCGGGATTACAAATATGCCATTTAATGGTATCAATGTTAATACATCATTGGTAGCCTTGGCTGGCGCACAAATGTTAGCATCGTCGTCGCCACCGTCGCCTATTAACGGATCTTCTGTAAATCCAGTTACGCAGGCAACTAGCGGATCTAATCCTCCAACAAATTACAATCGGTCGTGGCCACCACCACCATTGATTCGACCAACACCGGTTGATTTTTCTGTGGTACAAACGGTGAACAATCAAGATAATCAAACATCAAGTACAAATCAACAGCAGGTTAATACCACACAAAGAAAGCAAGAAATTACAAATAGAATAAACTATTTGAATGAACAGTTGGGTGCTGTATCTGCAGAAACAGCGGCAGCAAATTCTCAACAGACAATTGCTACAACAAACTTCAATGCTCTTAATTCGCAGTTAACACAGGCTAATGCATTACCAGACAATGCTCCTAATAAACAAGAAATTATCAATAGAATTAATCAAAGCATTAGTGTGCAAAAAGAAATCATTGATAACTCTGAATCAATATATAACAGTAAATTACAACAGCAAACAACAATTAAAGGCGAAATTCAAGCACTCAGAGCCGAAAGGGATACACTGGTATAAATTATGTCACAACCTGGAAATATCAACGCAATCGATATAATAAATGGTGCAAAGCCAAACGAAACTGACTATTTTTTCAGTAATTACTTTACACCAACATTTACAGTAAGTCAAAACATTGACGATGCTATATTATCTTTCTTTGAAAAAATAACTGAAAACAAAGAAGCAGCCAAGGTACTTGCAAGTTCAGTTATCTATACCAGCCTGGCTAGAGACATGGATCCAATGGAAGTTCTGTCTAAGTTTTCTGGAATGAGCGACGGCGAGTTAAGTTCTTATGTGGCTGTTTTTTTAAACATCAACAGAGTTGGAACTAGCTATCTAGGACTCAATGGCGTTCCTAAGGTTGGTAAGTATGTTCAAAGAATGCTGAGACCATGAGCAAATATGCACAAGGCAAATATCAAATAAAAAATATAGAAAAATATGTAGGCCGCAAACAGCCTACCTATCGCAGTAGTTGGGAATTTACTTTTTGTGCTTTTTGTGATAACAATCCAGCGGTTATACAATGGGCTAGCGAGCCCTTTATGATTCCCTACCGCAATCCACTTAACGGAAAAAATACAATCTATGTACCTGATTTTATGATGGTTTACATAGATAAAAATAATCAAAAACATGCCGAAGTAATCGAAGTTAAGCCGTTAAAAGAAACTAGCATGGAGTCAGCTAAATCGGTTAGGGACAAAGCCGCAGTAGCGTTAAACATAGCAAAATGGACAGCAGCCAAGGCTTTTTGCGAAGCACATGGGCTTAAATTTAGAATAGTTACTGAGCATGATATCTACCACGGTACTCGTCGCCGGTAAATATTCTTATGACAAAGAAATTAGAAGATCTATTCAATTTGCCCGAAAGCGACCCCGGGCAGTATGCTGACTCTGATAGCATTAAAGATGCTATAGAGGAAAATCAACAGGTATTAGACAGTGCCAATGACATTATTGATCGAATTGATCAGGCTTTGCCACAAGTTAAGGACTTAGACAATGCTGATGCGGAACTAGACGAATTAAGCAATTTGGCTAAAGAAAAGTTCGAAGATCTTATGGATTTGGGTATGAATGTCGAAGCTAGATTTAGTGGCACTATACTACAAACAGCTGGGGTATTATTAGGTCATGCGATTAGTGCTAAACAGGCCAAAATTGATAAAAAGCTACGCATGGTAGACTTACAACTTAAAAAAATGCGTTTAGATCAGAGTGCAAACAAAGATCCTGCGGGTAATGCTGTTGAAGGGCAAGCCACGGTAATTGACAGAAACGAACTACTATCCCGTATCTTACAGCAAAACAAAGCCGAAAAGTCTACCAAATAGTATAAATATAAAATAACAGGATTCCTTATGAAACCCTATGCACAATACTTACAAGAAATGAATCGAGTCTACGAGTTTGTAGTCAAGCTAGCCAATTGCGACTACAACTCCGAAGCTGAAGCAAAATTAAAATCTGCTCTAGAAGCCTATGTTGTTGAGTCCGTTGGTAAAGCTAAAAGATTACCAATACAAGAACACAGTGATTTCCCTGGGCAAGGTCCCTGCGAGTGCTGTATGCTTGAAGTTGCTGTTCGCTACCCGGTGGTCAGTGATCAAGTAGCACAGGTTGTCGCAGAAAAACTTGGAATATCAAGAAAACAAGTTTTGGTACGCACTAAAGGTGAAGAAGAAATTCATTCATCTTTTTATGAGCCCAAAAAAGCCAAGGATGGATCGGTACTAAACAACCCTGAACTAGACAGTGAATCGGGTGCACAAGATCTAGTGGGTCAAAGTCGTAAAGACAGTTTGCTCAAAGAGTTGGAAACACGCAAATATGAATTTGCAGCCAAAGGCGAAACATCCAAGACTGTTGACATGCCACCAGGAACAGCCAGTCCGATTGGTTCAAAACAAAATAAAATACCCAGCCCAGTAAAAGGAAAATAAAATGGATTTTAAATCACTATTATCTAAATTAGATGTCATTGGTTCTAAGAAAAACCTCAATGAAGGTTGGGACGATATGATGAAAGCTTCCAAAGAGAAGGAAAAAGAAAAAGGTACAGGCAAGTTTGACAAAAAGGAAACTAGCACCGGTACAGTTTATACTCGCAAGTCTAGTACATTTGACGACGGCGGCGATGACAAGGATACCAAGAAGGCCAAAGAAAAAGCCAAGAAAGCCAAGGTAAAAGAAGGCGAAGAAAAAGTCGACGAAGATGATGTTGAAGAAGGTAACGAATTCAGCGGAGCTCGTGATGCAGCCGTTAAAGCTGGTAAGAAAGAATTCACAGTTGGCGGAAAGACTTATCCTGTAAAGGAAAGTAAAAAACCCGACGACGACGATGATGGTGTTCCAAATTGGGCTGACAAGAAGCCGGGTGAAGACGACAACGCAGATAAGAAAAAGGCCAAAAAGAAAGTAGCCGAAGCAGAAGAAAAATGCGACGACTGCGGCAAGCCCACTGATGATTGCGAGTGCGATGACCATGATCATGAAGATAAGGATGATGATAAAGACGACGACAAGAAGAAAGTTGACGAATCTTTACAAGAGTGCTATGATCAAGCAATGGGTCAGATGCAGTCACAACAAGAATCTGGTATGAACATTAGCAGTAACATGGACACCAAGACTGGTAACCAAAGTCTAACGGTAACTGCACAAGGCCCTGCTGCTGACGAACTTGCACAATTGTTAAAGTTGTCTGGTATACTAGGTGGCCACGACCATAGCCACAGCAACGAAATTGAAGTCTCTATGGAAGAAGGGGAATATGCCAATAAGCCAAATACTCAAATGCAAGGTATTGATGCCCAAATCCAGCAAGGCAACGATCTAAATCGTCCTAAGGCTACACATCCTAAGGTAGCAGGCGGCGACAACCCTCTACAGCGAGCAATTGCTACTATGGAAGCAAAAGCACAATCTGACATTGAAGCTCTTGAAAAGAAATTGATGGAGCAACTCGAGTCGCTTAAGGTTGTTACTAAAAAGTAATGAAGTCTTTTAAAGAATACTTGACTGAAGCTGAACAAAGGCTCAGTCAAGTTGAAGAAATGGCAAATATGCCTGCTGCCGTAGATAGTACAAGTCCTATACACGGCAGTTCTAATTTTGCCAACTCTGAAAAATTACAAAGAAGACCTAAAAATAAAAATGAAACAATACCGAATAAGGGCAGAGAATTTTCACCAATCGGGGGAACCAGATATTCCAGACGCACACCTGGACTCCCAGGACCTGGCAGAAATACAAAAGCTGGCAGGAATTAAAGCTGGTCCTACTCTAACTGAATTACAAGGCATTAACATCAGTAATACTGGTAACGAAAAAGCTGAGTTGATGCGTAAACATAATATCAAACCAGGTACACCAGAGTGGTTTCAGCTTTGGTTTAGTTTACCTTACCTAACAGGTGAAAAACCTGTAGACAAATAAGTCATTTATATGTACTCTGGATAAGTACATATATTATGAGTAAACCACTAGAAAACGCACTAGTCAAAAAGCCCTATACTGCTCAGCAGTTCTCTGACCACGAGTTAGAGGAGTTCATTAAGTGCGCCGATCCAGTTACTGGACCCAAGTACTTTATGAGCAGGTACTTTTATATTCAGCATCCCACTAAGGGACGAATGAATTATGTGCCTTTTGAATACCAAGATCGTTTAATTGATACCTATCACAACTATAGATTTAGTATCAGTCTAATGCCAAGGCAGACTGGTAAAACAACCAGTGCCGCAGGTTATCTACTCTGGTACGCTATGTTTAATCCAGATAGCACTATTCTCATTGCCGCACACAAATACACTGGTGCTCAGGAAATTATGCAACGAATAAGATATGCTTATGAATTGTGTCCTGACTTTATTCGCGCCGGTAGTACAAGTTATAACAAAGGAAGTATTGAGTTTGAAAATGGAAGCAGAATTGTCAGCCAAACAACTACAGAAACAACAGGCCGTGGTATGTCTATTACATTACTATACTGCGACGAGTTTGCGTTTGTTCGCCCTACTATTGCTCGTGAGTTTTGGACTAGTATTTCTCCTACTCTGAGCACTGGTGGTAAAGCTATTATTACCAGTACACCAAACAGTGACGAAGATCAGTTTGCTACAATTTGGAAACAGGCTAATCGTTGTCTTGACGAGTATGGCAACAAAACTGAAATTGGTGTTAACGGTTTTAAAGCATATCGCAGTTACTGGAATGAGCACCCTGACAGAAACGATCAATGGGCCCAAGAAGAAATGGGCCGTATTGGTGAAGAAAGATTCCGCCGCGAGCACGGTTGCGAATTCTTAATCTTCGATGAAACCTTGATTAGCAGTAATTGTTTGCTCGACTTAGAGGGCCGAGACCCAATTGAAAAGCAAGGCCAGGTTCGTTGGTTCAAGCGTCCTACCAAGGGTAATACTTATCTTGTGGCACTGGACCCAAGTCTTGGTACAGGTGGTGATAGCTCTGCGATACAGGTTTTAGAACTACCAAGTTGCGAACAAGTTGGCGAGTGGCAGCATAACCGAACAATTATACAAGGGCAAGTTCGTGTATTACAACAAATTTGTCTACACATCTACGAACAGATTGGTTTAGAAAACGATATCTATTATAGTGTTGAAAACAATACACTAGGCGAAGCAGTCTTAGTGGCCATAAGTGAACTTGGTGAAGAAAATATTCGAGGAATATTTTTAAATGAGCCTGCCAAAGCGGGTCAAGTTCGCAGGCACCGAAAAGGTTTTACTACAACAAACAAAGCCAAACTCGCTGCTTGTGCAAAACTAAAAACAATGGTTGAATACAAAAAGATGACTATTAACAGTTCTAATTTGATCAGTGAATTAAAGAACTTTGTGGCATCAGGCGGAAGTTTTGCAGCCAAAGTTGGCGAAACAGATGATTTGGTTATGTCGTTGCTATTGGCAATAAGGATGATACAAATCTTGCAAAACTACGATCAAGCATTGGACACCAGACTACGGGGCAACGACATCGAATACATTGAGCCGATGCCGTTCATTATGATGAGCTAAATATAGTATTAGACTCAGGGTTAATTTATGAAAAATATTGAAAGAATTGCTGAAGAATTATTTGATAAAGTACGCAGTCGTTTTGATCATGTGGTTCTCGGTGACGAGGAAACCAAAGAGACAGACGACCCTGAACAAGCCAGAATTATTAATTTTGATTATGTAAGCCAAACAGGCGTAAACTATGGGAACATAACTCTGAGTCTAATGGACGAAGAATCATTGAAAATAATTTTTAGCAAAAATTTAACCGATAAACTACTTGAAAATCCCGAAGACGAAAGAGAATGGTTTGACTTTTTAAAAGGTCTAAGATATTTTGCCAAGCGTAACTTACTAAAGTTTGATACTAGAGATATTACTAGAAGTAACCTTACTACAAGAGATCTTAAACAGTTAACTAAAAACGCATCTTATACAGCGGCTGATACTCCTGACACTGTAATTGAAAGTAGACTTACTGGCAATAGTCGTGTCAGTACACAAGACTTCGGACCTGCCAAACTGTTAATCTATCATAGCGAAGCAGTTAACGAAGAGATTCCAGGTGCCAGAAGCCGCAAAATTGATCGCATGTATGTAGAAACAAACCAAGGCGAAAGATTTTTAATGCCGTTTAAAAAGTTAAGTGCTGGTCGTGCAATGGCCGAACATATAGCACACGGCGGACTTATTCACGATGCCGCAGCCAAGCACATTGTTGGCATGGTTGAAGAAATGAATAACTTGTCATTCTTTGTAAGAAATACAAAACATAGAATGTTTGAAGATGGAGAAACACAGGCAATGGTCGAAGCCGCCGTTGAAAGATATCACGAGCTTAGACATAACCTAAAAAGAATGAGTGGACCTAGAGGTTACGAATCCTTTGCTGAAACTTTCCAACCTGACACTCCCGTTGAGGAGGAATACGATATTGAATCACTCAAAGAGCGTTTTGTTAAAAAGATGCTTGATGATCGTATTACACAGGCATTGCCTTATGTTCACCGTGCTTATCAAAATAAAAAGGCTGTCGCCGGCGATCGTTATTTTAAAGAATTTGACGAGTGGGCCGACGATGTTACTGAAAACAAAGAACTTGAAGATGTCGATGTTGAAGGCCTGACTTCTATAATGCAAAAACCTATTGAAGTTGGAGTTGACGGTATTGACGCCATTAATACCATAAAAGATTTTGTTCCATCAGACGACGAACTGTTTACAGCCATTACTGAGTTAAGCAGAGAAATGGGTGCCGAAGCAGATGCAAGATCTGTGGTCAATCAATGGTTAACTGGAAACGGGTATCCATCATTATATGTACCAGAGCCAGAAACTAAATCCGAACCTGGTAGTGACTTCAATAAGAACCCCGACGACAATTGGAGCGCCGATTTTGAACGCCGTATGAAAAATCCTGAGCCAACTTTACCGACCCTGGAAAGTTTGAAAAAACTAGCAGGACTATAAAAATTGGGCTAACAGCCCAATTTTTTTCTCCATACAGTTTGACTTAGATAAAATATTATTTTATTATACATACTGTGTCGCTAAATACATTTGTTACGCAACAATTCTGTTGTGTATCTAGGACATAAACTAAGACCATCTTAAGGAGAAATCATCATGGCAACTACATTAGCAGAAATTCGTGCAAAACTACAAGCGGCTGAGAATCGCAGCCAAGGTTCAGGAAACAATGAACCTAGTTCCATTTACGCACACTGGAACATTCAAGAGGGCAGTACAGCCCGTGTACGATTCCTACCAGACGCAAACGAAAAGAACAGTTTCTTTTGGGTTGAGCGTGCCTTAATCAAACTTCCATTCTCAGGTGTTAAAGGACAATCAGACAGCCGTCCGGTTGTTGTGCAAGTTCCCTGCATGGAAATGTATGGTAAAGACACACCTTGCCCAATTCTTACTGAAGTTCGTACCTGGTTCAAAGATCCAGCATTGGAAGAAATGGGTCGCAAGTACTGGAAGAAACGCAGTTACTTGTTCCAAGGTTTTATTCGAGACAATCCTTTGTCTGACGATAAGGCACCTGAGAATCCAATTCGTCGATTCATTATCAGCCCGCAGATTTATAATCTGATCAAGAACGCTCTTATGGATCCCGAGCTAGAAAGCCTGCCTACCGACTACGAGTCTGGACTTGACTTTAACATCAAGAAGACCAGCAAAGGTGGCTATGCTGACTACAGCACCAGCACCTGGGCTCGTAAGGAAAGCGCACTGAGCTCTACAGAATTGGCAGCCATTGAGCAATTTGGTTTGTTTGATTTGGCCAGCTTCTTGCCCAAGAAGCCCGGCGATGTTGAACTCAAGGTTATCAAGGAAATGTTTGAAGCCAGTGTTAATGGCGAAGAATATGATCCTGATCGTTGGGGTCAATACTACAAGCCAAGCGGAATGAACTTTGGTGATGCTGAAGCAGATGTAGCAACTGCTGAATCTGCACCGGCGGCTTCTAAGCCAGCTGTGTCTGCACCAGCAAAGGCAGAAACTCCTCCTTGGGAAGATGACGCCGCTGAGGCAGCTGAGGCTCCGGTTGTTACACCATCGACCTCTAAGCCATCTAGTCAACGAGCCGAAGACATTTTGGCTATGATTCGTAGCCGTCAGAAGTAAGCGGTATAACTCAGACCTACGGGTCTGAGTTTTCTTTTCAAGGAGTATTCAATGGGCAAGCCATTTGATTTAAGCAAGTTTCGAAAAAATATTACAAAAAGTATTGACGGAGTTAGCATCGGATTTAACGATCCTACTGACTGGATCAGTACTAACAATTACGCATTAAATTATCTTATCAGCGGTGACTTTAACAAAGGTGTTCCAATGGGTAAGGTAACAGTATTTGCCGGCGAGTCGGGCGCAGGCAAAAGTTTTATTTGCTCTGGCAATCTTGTAAAGAACGCACAGAAGCAAGGTATCTATGTCATCTTAATTGACACTGAGAACGCACTCGACGAAGCATGGTTACATGCATTGGATGTTGACACTTCGGAAGATAAGTTACTCAAGTTAAACATGGCCATGATCGATGATGTGGCTAAGATGATTTCAGAGTTTGTCAAAGAATATAAAACTCTACCCGAAGATAGTCGTCCTAAAGTTCTGTTTGTATTAGACAGTCTAGGCATGTTGCTAACTCCTACAGATGTTAATCAGTTTGAAGCAGGCGACTTAAAAGGTGATATGGGCCGTAAGCCTAAGGCCTTGACAGCACTGGTTCGTAACTGTGTTAACATGTTTGGTGATTTAAACTTAGGGCTGGTAGCAACTAACCATACCTATGCTAGCCAAGATATGTTTGATCCAGATGACAAAATTTCAGGTGGACAAGGTTTTATCTACGCAAGTTCCATTGTAGTAGCCATGCGTAAGCTCAAACTTAAAGAGGACGAAGACGGAAACAAGATCAGCGAGGTAAAGGGTATTCGTGCCGCTTGTAAGATCATGAAAACTCGTTACGCCAAGCCTTTTGAGAGTGTGCAGGTTAAGATTCCTTATGAATCTGGAATGAATCCCTACAGCGGTCTGGTGGACATGTTTGAAGGTAAAGGTTTATTGCAGAAGGAAGGCAATAGTCTTAAATACACTCTAGCAGATGGCACGGTAATTAAACAGTTCCGTAAGGCATGGGAACGAAACGAAGATAGCTCTTTGGATCGTGTAATGGCGGACTACGCCGCTAATCCACATCGCCACGAAACTGCTGTTCCACAACCTGAAGAGGAAGTCACAGAATGAGTGTTGAAGTTGATGTCTTGAGCGAAGTGTATACTATACTCAAGCAATACATTGCACAAAAAGATCGGCAAGAAGCCGCAGATACTTTGATGAGTGTCATGGTTGATTTACTCAGCGACAATGAACTTAAAGAGTTCAGCGCCACTGATTCTAGTCTAAGCCGTGCCTATAAAGAGTATGCTGTTGATTTCGAAGAAGACGACGATTACGGTTACGATGAAGAGTAAGTATGTGGTATAATCGAGTAGTCGATGATATTGCCAACATACCAGACTTTATAACCTATTACGAAAACGAGTTAGAAGCGGCCAAAAGAGAATGTCGTATTTCTGGACAAGTTGAAAAGAGTATAGCGCAATTGCCTGGTATAACTGAACACAGGTTTAACCAGCTTCAAGAAATTGAAGCTGTGTTAAACTATTTGAATATTCAGTTACGCAAGATTCGACGCAAACATTTCCAAAAATATCTAGAAGCATACAACAGAGCTTTAACTAGTCGCGATGCTGAAAAGTATGTGGATGGCGAAGATGAAGTTATTGATTATGAAACCATAATTAATAGCGTAGCACTCTTGCGTAATAAGTATTTAGGAATCCTTAAAGGTCTTGAAAGTAAGAATTTTATGCAAGGGCATCTAGTTAGACTTAAATGCGCTGGGATGGAAGATTACTCAATTTAAAGTGACAACGCAACAAATCCGAGCGCAGATACTTTTATCAGAATGGCACAGACTTCGTGATAGCGGAGCCTGTGCCTATATTTTTGACATACAAGAACGCAAGGATCGTTTGGAAAATCTTGCCGGCCTACTTAGTGCAGAGTTGTATTGCTCGCCGGCTGAAAACTTAGATGATGTCTGCGGTCGTTTTGAGCATGAGTTGGAAAAATTTAGACAAAATGTTCATGTAGACCTCATAGCTGGCTTAAAAACCTCTAGCACTAAATAATGTATGCGAGATCTAATTAACATCATTACTTTGGTTGAAAGCCGCGGTCTAGGTGCACGCCGTGCCGGAGAAGAATTTATCAGCACTAGCAACCCTGAAGATAAAATCTATGTAAACAGTGTACAATTTTATCCACAGGATCGTACTCAGTACGGTAGTTACGAAGAAATGGCTTCTGAATTAAAAGAGTTGGTTAACATACCCGATGCCTATGTTGACCTAATAGGCAAGTTTGGTCCTAAAGATTTAGCCTTTGGTATTGCTATATTTGATAAACCCGATGGATCTAAATTGGCCTATGTTAAACCCTACAAGGCAGTTAAGCCGGACCCAACACAGAATGATTGGAATAACCAGTCTGGTATTCCTGGTTACAGATACAACAGCAAAGCCGCAGCCAAAACACAAGCAGGCATGACACCACAGGACATTTTAACTGATGGTAATGAATTAGCACCTGCAGATATTGTAAGACAAGTTGCTGAAAAGTTTGGCGAAGAAAGTCCATTAACACGAGTTGCACAGGCTATTGCTGCTGGGCAAAAGTTGCCAATCTCTATCCCTGCTGAACCAGCACTTGGGTTTACTGCTTTTAGAGATTACTTCTGCGAACTGCTACATCCTATTGCCTTGCATACCGGAAACTACACAGGTAATGCCGGCGATGCAGCCAAAAAGTTTTTAGGTGTTGGTGGGTTTGCTAATACCACAATTAACTTTGGAACAGACAAAACCGAAGGGTTAAGCGACAGTATTCTTATTGCACCCGATGGCAAAAAGATCAAGGTCAGCAGTAAAGGTGCTAAGGGTGCCGAAGCCAGTGCAAAGAACATTGTTGATGCCGCAGAAGAATTAAAATCTTCAAATCCTGCCCTGTTACAAAAACATGCCGACATTATTGAATTAATTAACGATGTCAAGCAAGGCGGTCAAAGTGGCGCACCTTTAAAATTAGGTGTTAGGTTCAAAATCATCGACGATGAAGATGTTGAAACAATTCGTAACTTTAAAAATATGCCTCCTATGCCGTTGGAAAAAGGCAAACTACTAGGTAGCAAAAAACTACAGGCCTTAATTTCTGGTCGAAACACAGACAGGCCTGAATCTGTTAATTTATATTTTCATAGCATTGCCGCTGTGGCACACAAAGTGGCAGAATATGTAAACACAAACACAAACTTTGGTAAAGCCGCAAGTGAAATTTTAAACAACGGCGCATTGATACAGGTGTATACTAAGGCCAGTGAAAAAGGTGATCAATGGACATTAGATGACTTTAACACCAAGTGGCCCAGCGATACTGTAACCGGTGTTAGTTTTAGTGCTAGTAAGACCTATTACAGCACTGGTATTAAAGGCAATTTTACTTTTAAGATTCTACGCAATGGCGCCAAGGATATCGACGATGAGCGATCATCTGAACCAGCATTAGAACCAGTGGCAGCACCTAATGTAGTAACTGGCAAACGAGTAAATATTCGTCCTACTCGCAGTGAACCCGAAGCAGGCGGCGAACCGCAGATCGGTCGTCAAAAAAGATAACCAAATAGTTTGACTTTATAAGGTCTGTGTGTTAACATGCTACTGTTAACATTCACCTTATAAGGATCAATCATGTTTGAATCAATCGAAATCCGCAAAGCGGCAAATGGCTTCATCTTAGTTATTACTACTGAGGACGAAACCAAAGAATATGTCTACGACACCAGTCGTAAAGCCATTCGAGTAATTAAAGAATATCTAGAAGCCGACAAATCAAAAAATGACAATTAAATCATTTTTGCATTCGGGAAAACTTGGAGATATTATTTGGTCGCTTCCGCTAGTTAGATATCTTGGCGGCGGCAACTTATATCTCCGTTTAAATGATTTTGATCCTGGTGCAAACGAGTACAAGTTGACACAGGCATCTGCTGAATCAATTATTGGACTGCTTGAGCAACAACCCTATATTACCAGTGTGCAGACTTACACCGATCAAGACATTGATTATAACCTAGATCTTTTTCGCACAAAAATATTTCAAATAAAATCGTCAATAGCTGGTAGCTTTTTTCATGCGTTCAACTTAGGCTCAGTGGATATTGAATCTGAATTAGATCGTCCTTGGCTTACCGTTACACCAAATCAAGACTTTAAAAATAAAATTGTAGTTTCGAGGACCAAGCGATACTTGGCCGGTAATGAAACTCCTAATCCTTTTTATCTTTACCTTAAAGAACAAAACATTGCCAAGCATGGTGTTTTTCTAGGAACACAGGAAGAATATAATTTGTTTGAGCAACAACACAATACTGGTATTGCCTGGCATGAAACAAAAACTGTGCTCGAAATAGCCAGCATTGTAGCAGCCGCAAAATTTTATGCCGGTAATGAAAATCTAATAAATGCAATTAACGAGTCGTTGAAGAAGCCAGTTTTTCTAGAGAATCAAAAAAATTCTGCCAGTCACTTTTGTCTTTTCCGACGACCAGACCAATTTATAATTTAAGGAAATTATGGGAACACTAAAATTATTCAGTCGAGATTGTTTACCACTCGATCAAGTTGTTGAACTACTAAACACCAAAACATTTGTTGAAACAGGTTGTTTTTATGGCGATTCTTTAGACTATGCCATGCAGGTGGGTTTTACAGAATGCTATAGTTGTGACATTGATCCACAAATGATCGAGTTTTGTAATAATCGATTTAAGGATAGAGAAGCCAGTGTTACAATTACGCAAGAGTCATCTGTTGAATTTTTAACTAATTTGATGTCTAAGATTCAACATATCTCATCGGTTGTTTTCTTTTTAGATGCACACCTGTTTGGCTTTGACAAAAGCAATGGATCTGTAGAAGTTGTAAAAGACGACCTTACTTTTCCATTGGAGCAAGAATTGGATATCATTTATCAAAATAGAAAAGATAAACAAGATATAATCATCTGCGACGACCTTAGGATTTACGAGGACCATCCTTTTGAAAATGGCGTATGGGCCGATAGACATCAATTTGGTCTGAACCTAGATTTTATAAACAAGTACCAAGGCTATTCAGTTAAAAAGTTTACCAATCAAGAAGGCTACATTCTTTTATCAAGGGAATAACATGACAAAAGAAACTAGTAAATCCATGGTAAGAAGAATGTACGATATCCGTTTTGCTACAAGATACTTTGTAGGTCGCGGTATTGACATTGGTGCAGGCGACGACGGGCTATCAAACTTCAAAGACTTTTTCCCCGGCATTCAAGAAGTTCGCGATTGGGATTGGCAAGACGGTGATGCCCAATTTATGCAAGGCATTGAGGACAACACCTACGACTTTGTACACAGTAGTCATTGTCTAGAGCATCTATTAAATCCTTACGAAGGATTAAGCAATTGGATTAGAATTTGTCGTCCAGGTGGGCACTTAGTTATTCTGGTTCCTGACGAAGATCTCTACGAGCAAGGACAGTTTCCTTCTACATTCAATGGTGACCACAAGTGCACATTTACTATTTTTAAAAAGGAATCTTGGTCACCGGTGTCAGTTAATTTAATGAACCTATTGGCATCCTTTGGGGATCAAATCAAAACTTTAAAAATAGAATTGCTTGATGCTACTTATAGGTATCGTGCACCTAGGTACGATCAAACCTACGATAACATTGCAGATTCTGCTGTTGAAATAATACTCAAAAAACTATAAATGTTTAAATTACATTTCAACTTCCGTCACATTGGTGACCAGGTCTGTACTACAGGTGTACCTGAGAATATTTTTCATGCCACTGGTGAGAAATCTGTGATCACAGACTCTGCAATTTGGGCTTTTAAACACAATCCTTATGTTGAATTTAAAACAGAAGAAGAAAGTCAAGGACTACCCACAATCAATATGATACCAGATTGTCGTGTGCCTCAGCAGGCGCAACACTATTTTGATACTATGAAGTCTTTTGTGGCTAATAGTCAAATTGAGTACATGTGCCGAAACTTTGGGCTTGAAAATATTGTACTTCGTCACCCAAGGTTATACATCTACGAAGACGAAAAGATACAACCAGATAAAATTGTAGTACACACCAGCGGCAGTGATAGAACTAGAGATAACGAGCCTGCTATTAGATATAGTTCAGGAGAGGATTCTGAGCGTTATTTGAGTGACGAAGTTATCACAGCAATCTTAGAAAATTATCGTGACTATCAAATAGTGCAAATTGGTTCTAAAGGTGACAAACCTGTGGGTGGTCACAGTATTGATCGCAGAGGGCAATACGATTATTGGCAGTCGGCTCGAGAAATAGCAACTTCGTCTAAGTTCATTGGTGTCAATAGTGGACCCATGCATATTGCTAACTGCTATCCTAGAGTTGAAAAGAGAGTTGTACTAATGGAGTTTCCTGAAGAAACCCTATTAAAACACAACCCGGGCGACATTCGCAACTGGTTGTTCAGTTGGATTGATCCCTCTAACACTTATTTCAATAAGTTTAATCGAGACATAGGTCTTACCTACTCTTACAAGAAAATATGAAAAAGATAACAGTTGCCATTGCTGGAAATAACAATCATGACATGATGAAGTTTTCCATTGAAACAACTTTAAAGAATTTACCTGAGTGGGAAGATGTTGTTGTTTTTAGCGATCGGCCTGTTGTTGACTACGGTCGTTTTGTACAATTGCCCGATGCGTTCAACAAAGACGACTATAACCAACTGTGCCTTAAAGGTCTATTCCCTCATATTAAAACAGATTTTGTTTTAGTCATACAGCACGACGGTATGGCAGTTAACAGTAAGTTTTGGAACAATGATTTTTATCAATACGATTACATTGGTCCAGTCTGGCCCGATAGGTTTCAGTGGATAGCTCCTGATGAACGAGTTGGTAACGGCGGCTTTTCTCTCCGTAGCCTTAAACTATTGTCGGCATTACAAGATACCTCTATAGCAACTTCTCCGGGGCAAAGAACCAGCAACGAAGATGCAGTAATATGCCAAAGTTTTTCTGGTTACTTGAGAAGCAAATACAATATCAATTATGCACCTATTGCACTAGCTGATCAATTTGGTCATGAATGGAATAACTTTACTGGTCGAACATTTGGTTTCCACGGGTCATTTAATAGTCCTTTGTACTTCAACGAAGAAGATACAATGAGGTTTTTAGACTCAACACCAAAACCTAACCATTGGTACGATGATCAGCTACATACATTTGTACAACTATGTTTGGCTAAAAACTATGTGTCTACATTAACCAAACTGGAAAGCATCTTATATAACAAAGAACAACAATGAGATTTCACATTCTAGGATTACCCCATACTGTAACTAACAAACAATACAATGCCTGTGCCTATACTCAAAAAGTATGGAAGTTTGGCAAGATGATGAAGGCCCGCGGTCACGAAATTATTCATTATGGTCACCCAGACAGTGATGTTGTCTGCGACGAGCATGTTGATGTAATCGGCAACGAAGATTTAGAAAAAGCCTATGGTAATTACGATTGGCGTAAAAACTTCTTTAAGTTCGATGTAAACGATCATGCATATCAAACATTCTATAGAAATGCCATTAGAGAAATTGGCCAACGAAAACAGAAGAACGATTTCCTACTGCCTTTTTGGGGTTGGGGTCATAAACCAATTTGTGATGCACATCCTGATATGATTGTAGTTGAACCCGGTATTGGTTATGCTGGTGGGCATTTTGCTAGATTTAAAATTTTTGAAAGTTATGCTATCTATCATGCCTATTATGGGCTAGAAGCTGTGGGCCGTTGTAAACAGGATTGGTATGATGTTGTTATCCCTAATTATTTTGACCCTGATGATTTTGAATATACACCGGAAGAGAAAGAAGATTATTTCTTGTTTGTTGGAAGAGTATATGATGGTAAAGGGGTGCATGTTGCAATCCAAGCAACAGAAAAAATTGGAGCACGATTAAAGATTGCTGGCCAAGGAAGTCTAGCAGACATGGGTTACGAAAAGATTCCTGACCATGTAGAGTTTGTCGGCTATGCCGATATTAAAACTCGAAAACAATTAATGAGTCGAGCTAGAGCAGCCTTTGTGCCTAGTATGTATGTAGAACCTTTTGGTGGGGTTCAAATCGAAATGCTTATGTCGGGTACCCCGACTATTAGTACCGACTGGGGATCATTTACAGAAAATAATATCAACGGGTTAACTGGGTATCGCTGTCGCACCTTTGAACAGTTTGTCTGGGCGGCCCAAAACATTGATCGAATCAAACCCGAAAACTGTCGCACCTGGGCCTTGGAAAACTTTAGCCTAGACCGTGTGGCCCAAATGTACGAAGAGTACTTTCAAGATGTTCTTAACATCTATACCGGAAACGGCTGGTATGAACCAAATCCAGGTAGACAAAGTCTTGACTTTACTAGTAAAATAATACCCAAGTAGAGGAGATCAAAATGACCAATCCGTCATTTAGGCAATGGTTACAAAACAAGTGGTTCGAACATTTAGATGAACTAGATGCTTGGCAACAGCCCAGAGATCACGACTTGCCACAGTATTTTAACCGTTATCGCTGGTGGTTAAAACGGGAATACCGACACTATCTAAAAACTAATACCTAAGTACTAAAAGCCCTTGATTGACCAAGGGCTTTTATTTTGCTATAATAGGCACATGAAGATCGTACAAGAAACCACTGTCTGGCCCGATGCGGCTACGCCCAATCACATTTACTATGTCAATGACAGTCTGACAGAGATGACCGCCTACATTCGTAAAGGTACAAAGAAAAAATTTACCTTTAAGAAGCCCATCAAATTTGATCGTCGTGGTCGTACATTTGTGGTAGTCAAGTCTGTGGAAACTGAACCCGAGTCCATTAAGGTTGAGGGCAGTAAAGGTTCTGTGTATAATCTAACTCGTGCAGATGGCCATTGGCGTTGTTCTTGCCCGGGTTATACCTATCGTGGTGCCTGTAAACATTTGGATCTGGCGCCAAAGGATTAATATGACAAAATGCATAATTTGCAGAAAAGAGTATAGTCCCGACTGCGAGTATCGGCAAGGTAGGTGTCCATTGCATCCTCCTATGATTAATACTCATAGTATGAGATTTTATAATTTGTTTAAAATAATTAAAGGATGGTTTAATCGTGGAAATCCAACCTAAAGACCCAAGTAAAGGTCACTTTTATGTGAGCCTTGTTAAAAGTGCCACACGAATTGCGGCTGGCATCTCTTTAATCTGGCCCGGAAACCTGTTCCTGGCAGGAGTGTTCCTTATTGCCGCTGAAGTGTTAGGCATTGTAGAGGAACTAGTTTAATGGCCTCTGTAATGGAAATATTTTCTGGGGCCTTTGAAACATATTCAAAGTCTCGAGTTGAATTGCCCGAAACACCCGACAGGCCATTGATACCTAGTATGTTTGGTGCAAAACTGGCAGAATATATGAACTTGGATATTGACAAAGGTCCTTGGCTTGCAGGAGGTTCTGTTAGAAAATTTTATCTAGGACAACCTCTAAATCAAAGCGATTGGGATTTTTGGTTTTCTAGCCCAGAGCAGTTTAACCAAGCCAAAGAAGCCATTGTTGCACTAGGCGCAAGCGAAGTTTATGCAACAGATAATGCCATTAGTTATAAACTCTATCATCCCGAAGAAACGCATGTTCTGCAAATTATCCGTCGTAGATTTTTTGATTCTGCACAGGATGTAATTAAGAGTTTTGACTTTACAGTTTGTCAATTAGTTACTGATGGGCGCAAAATGGTTGTTGGCGATTCTACTGTGCCTGATATTAAGAATCGAGTATTGCGACTAACTTCAAACCATGTACCTAGTCATATCGTACCTAGAATGATCAAGTACATAGTCTATGGGTATCGCCCTTGTGAAACATTACTAGAGCAAATCGAAAGTGCCCGAGCACAAATTGATTGGTCTAAACCACAGTTGGAATACGATGCAGTCTGAATACATTTTATTGAGCCTACTAGGTCCTCGTCCTGTATTTTGGTACGACAAAAAATTTGATGAAGTACTTTGCGCCTGGAACGGTCTAAGAATGACTCAGGCCCACGCACTAATGCAAATATCTTCATTCTTTATGGGATCAGGTCCTACTCCTGAAATGCGCCGTGCCGCTGATAGTCATTTGTATTATCTGTGGTCCATGGGTGCATTTGAAGATAGTGAAAACTGGGAGCACACTCTTAAGACTAACTCTACAGGTTCTAGTATGTTTCAGTGGTATAAAAGAAAACTGCAACCTGTGTATCAAAAATACCTTACTAATATCACACCCGGAGAAGCTTATAATTGGCTAGGACTTAAAGATTGTTACAAACCCATAAATACTTGACTATGAACGCTAAAGACATTATCCTTACTAAAGCCGAATTGTTGCGTGAAGCAATTGACATTACCAACGACGGTCCTTTTAGCACAGAAGATTTGGCAAAAATTGTTGAAGCAAATCAGTCTGGTATTTGGTCAGAGCCTTTAACTGGAGATCAATTACTGTCAGAATTAGAACAGTGGAAAAATAATGGTTAAATTTCAGTATTGCGATCTCTTTAAAAGCACCTATATTGAAAGATCTAGAAATCCTCAAATTGTAAAAAAATTTGATGAATTTATTAGATCTAAATCATTAAATCCTATTGCGCCATATGGCTCGAGCGATAAACCATTTCGCGGTGGCGGATTTTTTTCAAATGCTGTTCCAAAACTCAGACATGCACATTTAACTCACGATATTAGTATTGTGTATCTAATTTCGGGATTTAATCCAACACAAATTAAATTATATGGATTATTTTCTCATGACGAAATGGGTACAGGGCAACCTGCTAATATTAAAAAGCAAAAAAGTTTATCAAGACAATTATCAAATCAAATTTTTAATACCGATTAATACTCTAGTATTAAATTAATACTTTTATACTATAATACCCGTCCAGGTTGACGGGTTTTTTGTTTTGCCTTATAATAGATGCATAGTAAGGAAAACGACATGCAGTACACACTGATCACTGGTAATGGTAAAGTATACACTTTTTTCCTGAAGGCTGTTGCCCTGCAATTTCAACAAGCCTACGGTGGTGTTGTTTTTTCGCAACAAGAATTGTTGGAAAAAACGGTTGACCAAGAAACCGTTTGACAGTATAATAGATAGCATACAGACACACAAAGGAGCCCAAATGTCCCAAGCATTCGTCCGCATCAAAACTGGCATGTATCGTAACTTCGATGCCTCTGGCAAAGTGTTTGCTCTTGTTGAGCAATACAAGAAGACTGCCAAAGGCGGTTATGTTACTGTTCTGAATGGCGGTGCATACGAAGGTTTCCCTGAAGAAATCCGTATCAAGGTTGAAGGTCCTGGCGACTACGAGTTTGTAACTGGCACTGATGCTGTTACCATTGCTTCTGCCGAAGTGGCTCCTACTCAAACTGACGAAGAGCGCATGGCTGAAATTGCCGAGCGTTTTGAGATCCTTACCGATATGACCAAGGCCGCAATCAGCGGTGAGATCCGTGCTGTTATTGTATCCGGCCCTCCTGGTGTTGGCAAAAGCTTCTCCGTTGAGCGTGAAGTTGAAAAAGCTACCCTGCTGGACCAACTGGCTGGCAAGCGCCTCCGTGCTGAAGTTGTCAAAGGTTCTGCTACTCCTATCGGTCTGTACCAGACCTTGTACAAGTATTCCGACCCCAACTGCATGGTTGTGTTCGACGACTGCGACAGCATCCTGCTGGACGATGTGAGTCTGAACCTGCTGAAAGGCGCCCTGGATTCTGGCAAGAAGCGCAAGATTTCTTGGCTGTCGGAGAGCTCTGTTCTGCGCCGCGAAGGCATTCCGGACAGCTTCGAGTTCAAGGGTAGTGTTATCTTTATTACCAACTTGAAGTTTGACAGCTTCAAGAGCCAGAAGCTCAAGGATCACCTAGATGCTCTGCAGAGCCGTTGTCACTATCTGGATCTGACTTTGGACACCATGCGTGACAAGATTCTCCGTATTCGTCAGATTGCCAAGAGCGGCGAGCTGTTCGAAGACATGGATATTGCACCCGAAGGTCAAGACGAAATCATTGACTTCATGGATACTAACAAGAACAAATTGCGCGAGATGTCGCTCCGTATGGCAGTGAAGATTGCTCAACTGTACAAGAGCTTTCCCCTCCGCTGGAAGGCAATGGCTCAGACTACCTGCATGAAGTCTGCATAAGTTAACCCCTGCCGTGTGCGTAAGAGGCATTCGGATGCGTGACACCAAGTGTGTCGGATGCGTGATATAAGCCCTCTTCCGATAAAGGTTTTGATATGAATTTTTGGTTGATACTGAATGCGATCTTTGTTATACTAGCATGGCGCTGGGCCAATGAGGCCTTTGCTGAAGGACGCAATGGTCTAGGCTATTTCAACATTACCATCAGTGCTGTTAACTTTGCGGCACTATTGACAGGAGTACTCTGATGTATCAAGTGTGGGATTACGATATTTTCTTGTTTGATTGTGACGAAAGCGAAGTTCCGTTTTTTGAAGATCAAGGTTTTCAAGTTGTAAAGGTTGCACAATGAGTTGGGTTCTAGTACTATTTCTTCATGCTGGTATGCTCAGCGAAAAAGACAGCATGGCACTGACCAGTGTACCTGGATTTAAGTCTGAAGCCGCTTGTCTAGCCGCTGGCAAGCAAAGCGAAGCATTGGGTAAACGCACTACCAAAGAAGTTAAATTTGTCTGCTTGAAACAGGAGTAAATTATGGGTCTCGATCAGTATGCTTATATTGCCGCTCGATCTGGTCAGCGCGAGGATTTCTACGAAGGCGCTGAGTTCGAAAACGGGGAGCTTGTTAATCCTAACATGTCTAAGCCAATTGAAATTGCCTACTGGCGCAAGCATCCTAACCTGCAGGGCTGGATGGAGCAACTGTGGATTCGCAAACTGGCCGCTGGGGGTCAAACACCTGAAGATTCAGAATGGGGTAGTAGCTTCAATGGCGTAGAACTCGAGCTTACACGAGAAGACATTGATGAGCTCGAGATCGCTGTAACAGAAGGACAACTTCCTACCACTCAAGGATTCTTCTTCGGGAACAATTCTGACGATTATTACAAAGAACAAGACTTAGAGTTCTGTCGTCGTGCCAGAGCCGACTTGTTCTCAGGACTAAAAGTGTTTTATAATAGTAGCTGGTAATTGGAAAATAACATGGCTGGATATCATACTGTACTTCAAGTTCATCGCCTCGAAGAAGAGTTGAGCGTACTAGGTTTTATGATGTGTTATCCTAGGCATGGCTGGGGAAGTTCAAATGGCGACGATTATGTAGCAGTTAAACCAAAAGACCAAGACAGTCTACCGATCTATGCCCGAGATGCCCAACTCTTTTGTGGTACCTTGGACGACCTGCGCTCTTGGCTTGACGGTGTTAAGTGGGCACGACAGTATGATGAAATGCTAAGACTTACTAACGACAAAAAGCGTGAGCGTAAAGAACAGGACTATCGTAATCAAAAACTAGTTAAAATGATTGAGACTGGCAAAGATGATTCCCAATGAATACAGAGAAGATATCATTCAAAGTGGTATCAATTTCATGCGTAGCATTACGGAAGCCTACGGTACCGACGAAGGCATAAAATTGTGGGAGCAGATCTCAAGTGTGCTCGACTCGGATATCAAGGGGCAGATTTTCTTTTCCTTGTTGACCGGTGAGTACAATGCTATTATTAGCATCTCCGGTCGTCAGCCTGGCGCCAATCGTGTTGGATTGATCAAGGCCATTCGATCAGTTACATTGCCTAGCCTGGGTCTTAAAGAAGCAAAAGATTTAAGCGACAAATTGGATAGTGGTAAAATTATCAAATTGACAGTTGACCCAAAAAATCGCAACAGCTCGTTAAGCGAGTTGCGTAACGCAGGATTTTATGTATGAAAAAAATCTTTTACGAAAAGAAAGGTCGTAAGTATGTACCTGTTTCGGAATATGATAATGAACTTTTGGATTCGTTTCCAAAAGGCGCACATTTGGTTCTTGTTTATCCCGGAGGCAGTAGCCGCCGTTATAATATTGATCCTAATTATGCGGCCCTGATTGCAGCCAGTCGGGTCGCTGAAGATGCAGTGAGTTCAGCAATAATGAAAGCGTCTGAACTTAGACTCGGCTACAAGAGCAGAGAAACGCCTTTGACGCCCGAGCAGATGAAAGCCTGGAATCGTCTTATTGAAGTATTTGGCGACAGTGCTCGACAGCTCGAATGGCCAAGTGTGCGCGAATGTGCTGAAGCTGGTGCAAAAGCCTTGATTGACGAGGCCAAAGATTTAATGTACAATCCTAGTGTTAAGAATGCGTATGAGCATTTTGAATTAATGTGTAAACTGGCAAAGGAACATAAAGATGATTGAATTGAAACAATGGATGGAAACTGTTGACTACCGCATTACCGAAGGCAGTCGTTATTGCTGGAATTGTTTTGGTGAAAATGCGTATACACTAGATAGCTGGGATGGTGATCAAGACGGTGCTACTCTTAGCATTACTTTCGACACCAGAACTCAAGAAGTATTTCAAGTTGAAGCTTTTGATTATCGCAACAATCGAGCCTATCGCATGATCAATGATACCTATGTAGATGCACATCGGGCCGAAACTGTTGCTCGTTCCGCCGACGAAGAAGCCTGGGAAGGCGTGAGGTTTACTGATCTTGAAAGCGAAGAGGATTGGCTAGAAAAGGCTCGTGCTATCTTCTTGGGCGAGGATTACGATGATCGTATTAGCATTCCGTTGGATATCCCGGACAGCGACCTTTTGAAGTACATGATTATGGCGCACGAGCGAGATCAGACTTTTAATCAGTTTGTAGAAGAAGCACTTAAAAATGCCATTGACGAATTCAATTCTAATCCAGAAGCTTTCAAAGCCCGCGCTGATCGTTGGAAAGAAAAACACATCGAGCCTCACGGTTACTAAAATGACTTTACCCGACGAACGGTATCGTGCTGTAATGTGGGCTAGTAGATTTTTACAAGAACTAGCCCACGACAGAAAAAAGTATCCTAGAATACCTAAGGTAGTTAGGCAAGAAGCATATTCTATACTTAGACATTATCCTGGTAGTTGGGATATGAATAGAGCCGCCGATGCCGCACCAGAAGTGTTTCAGGAGCGTATGGATCCGCTACACCGTTTAATTGTTCAACACGATTTGGAAATTACAAATGAAAATAGGACTAAGCCTGAGTAGGTGTGTTCGAGATATCTATGAGGGACGAGTTGCGCTCGAAGATATTCTGGTAGTTGTTGCTAGGACCGATTTTGATCCTAACAACGACAAACAATGGACAAGTATTTGGAAAGGATATCATACCTATTCAAATATATGGTCTATGCCCGAATGGGCAAACATTCCTGACGACGACGAACAAGTAATTCGAGACATTTGCTTGTCGTTGCATTCAACTGGTCGGCTACATCAGCCTAGACAATTTGGCTCAAACCCGGGTAGGTTGCCCTATTACTGGCTAGAAACCGTGTTAGTGCCCGAAGACCATGATGCTAATCCAACGGTCAAGCATGCCTGGGACCAGTATCAGTTGCTGGCTGGTCTGGCCAGACCGGAAGAAAAAGTCTTTGACAACAATTTTTGATCGCTCCTGTTCAGCACTTGCTGAACTTTATACCCAGAGTGCTCTGGGTATTTTTTTGACTTTTTAAAAAGAATATGTTACACTTACTGTATGCAAAAGAAGACTATACCCTACATTGAGGACTATATTGAAATTCTTGCTGGTTACATCAGTATCAAGGGCAAGCCGATGACTTTTAGTTTGGCCAGATACGATGTGCAAATTGTGGCAAATCTTGCTGAGCAAACAAATAGGGGTGTAGGCTACACAGACAAACAGGCTCTACTAGCACACAAACTAGTGGTAAAATACAAAAGACAATTCGCCAAATACGACATTGACATTGGTATCCACGAGGACAATGGGCATTTCCGTTTGCCTATTCGTTATGTTGATCGTAGCAAATCTATCAAGATTGTTGACGGTCAAGTATATCTTAGATTTCCTTACGAATCTAAAATGATTGACGAAATAAAAGACAGCGGCAAAAACATACCTGGGCAAATGAAATTTGATAGGGACCAAAAGGCATGGATTATGTCTGTAACAGAGCCTCGTTTGCTTTGGCTCAGATCCATTGCGGATAAATATCAATTTGAAGTAGATCCCACTATCGATGACTTAATTGAACAAGTCAAAGAGATCAAACAAGGTGACTATCGTATAGTACTTGAAAAAACAGATACAGGTCTCGTTATACGCAACGGCGAACCTAGTTTAATTGAATATATAGAAAATAACCTTAACGGGTTTAACGACGACAATCTAGTTAATCTTGTTGACCATAGCAATATTTTAGGCTACTGTATCAGCGATGATATTCGTGCTTGGGTTGAAAGCAATTATAATCAAAATCAAACTATGTTGCTGACACTAAAAGAAATACACATACCTTTAAAGGAAGAAGGCTCTTTTAAGGACATAGTCAAATATGCAGAAACAACAAATCGATGGCCCATATATGTATTTGAAAATATCGATGCCAACACCGGTCGCATGTTGCCGGTACTCAAAGATTACTTTACCAGTGACGAACTAGTTGAAATACCTATTAAAAGTAGGACGCTCAAGTTGCCACCAAACGCAAAATGTGTATACTTAAACCATTGGATGCACAGTTGGGAAACAGATATACCAATGTTGGTTACCATGACCTCCTTGATGATAGGCCCAAAGAAACAACACATTGTACAGCACTCTAAGAAAGTTGTTTACTGTACAGATGTAATGATAAAATACCAACAACCAACAACATGAGAGAATGTATCTTAGAAATTAACGACGAAGTTAATGTAAAAATTAAAGGACTTGAACTAGTTGATCGTAAAGAGCTAGTTAACAAGTACAAGTTTGAAATTCCAGGTGCAAGATATTTGCCTGCGGTCAGACTGGGCCGTTGGGACGGAAAGGTAAGTTTCTTTCAGCTCAGCGGTAGTACCTATATCAACCTGCTACCCGAAATACTAGAGTATCTGGCAGAAAGAGGCTATGACATACAGCTCGACGATACTAGAGACTACAATACTAAATTTGACTTTAACGAAATAGAAGAAGATACCTTTAAAGACACACTTTGGCCTAAAGGTCATCCAATGGCAGGGCAACCAATTATGTTGCGTGACTATCAAGTTGAAGTTATTAATAGGTTTCTCGAGAACCCACAGTGCATACAAGAAGTAGCCACTGGCGCAGGCAAAACTTTGATGACTGCGGCTCTAAGTAATTCAGTTAGCGAATACGGTCGTAGTATTGTTATTGTGCCTAACAAGAGTTTGGTTACACAAACTGAAAAAGACTATGTCAATTTAGGGCTGGATGTTGGCGTTTTCTATGGTGACCGCAAAGAATTTAATCGACAGCATACAATTTGTACTTGGCAAAGTCTTAATGTACTGCTGAAGAATACTCGTAACCACGAAGCAGAGATCACAATACAAGAGTTTATTGAAGGTGTAGTTTGTGTCATCGTTGACGAAGTACACATGGCCAAAGCCGATGCACTAAAAACTTTGCTAACAGGACCAATGGCTCAAATTCCTATTCGTTGGGGACTGACAGGAACAATACCCAAAGAGCGTTATGAGTTTATGGCTCTATATTGCAGTCTTGGCCGCGTAATCGGCAAACTCAGTGCTAGAGAATTACAGGAGCAAGGCGTGCTGGCTCAATGTCATGTCAATATTTTACAGTTAATTGATCATGCTGAGTACAGTAACTATCAAAGTGAATTAAAATTTCTATTAGAGTCCGGTAAGCGTTTAGACCATATAGCAGAAATGGTTCGAAGAATCGTTGACACTGGAAATACACTGATCCTTGTAGATCGTGTAGCCGCAGGCCAAGCTCTAGTTGAAAGACTCGGTGACCGTGCAGTTTTTGTCAGCGGCGCCACTAAAGGAACAACAAGACAGGAGCATTATGACGAAGTGGCGGAATCTAGTGACAAGATTATTGTGGCGACTTACGGTGTGGCCGCTGTGGGTATTAATATCCCTAGGATTTTTAATTTGGTTCTTCTGGAGCCCGGAAAGAGCTTTGTTAGGGTTATCCAAAGTATTGGAAGGGGAATCCGTAAGGCAGAGGATAAGGACTTTGTCCAAATCTGGGATATTACCTCGTCGTGCAAGTTCGCCAAACGACATTTAACGCAGAGAAAGAATTTTTATAAAGAGGCTAACTACCCCTTTACCTTAGAGAAAGTAGAATACTTATAATATGTCAAGAATATTAAATTTAGATAACAATAGAGCCTACGACATGAACGACATTCCTGAAGAAATTGAGGACCTTCGTTTTTGTGTGCTAGATAACAGTGACCCAAAAAATCCCGATTATTTTTTTATACCGTTGATTTTTCTGGAAAGTTTTAATAGCCCGGCCTTGGTACTCAAGATAGGCAACTGGACAGTTAAGATGCCAGTGGATTGGCAACTGCTAATCGGCGAAAGCGACCTAGGCGACCTTGAAGTGGTTCCCTTGACTAGCATTAATGATCGAGGCTTTAGTGCCTTTTGTTTTAATCCTATTAGCAGTTTTAGGCCCGAGTTTCATTCTGTTGAAATTGTAGACATCTATCAAGATGTTAAATGGTATTTTCCTAAACTCAAGCCCGGACAGATGTTAGCAGTACCAGTTGATTCAGACTCTGCAAAACCCTTGTGTGTTTATTTTGTCAAAGAGATTAGTCGTGTCAGCGAAGTAGTTGACTTTGGCAAGGCATGGTAATACAATATATCAATGAGTAATAAACTAGACATTGCCACAGAGATGCGAGCTTTTGATCTTAAGGATCGAAAGTTCTATGACAGCCTCACCGACGAAGAGCGTAAAAAGTTCAGCACATATCTCATGCTCAAGTGGGGTGCTAATGTTGAAGGTAGTCCTGAGTTACAAGAATGGTATATTCGTGCAATCAACGATCGTGTAAATATCAACTTTTTTGACCTAGGCAGGCATCCTAAACTACAATGGCTTATTTGTACTACAGTTAGTCCTGGACTAGGATCTAAAAGACACTATTGGTTAAAAACAAAAAAGACTGGGGACCGCAGAAAACAGAAGTTTATCGAAAGTCAGTTCCCTCATTTAAAAAGAGATGAAGTTGAGCTTATGGCTGAGCTTAATACCTTTGAACAACTACAACGAATGGCCCGAGAACTTGGGTGGGACGATAAGAAAATCAAAGCAGAACTATGATTTTAGACATACTAAAAGCATACCAAGCTAACACTATGCCAGCAACAGAATCAAAGTATGTTTGTAAGTACTGTAATAAAGGATTTACTAAAGAAACAACTTTGGTAAACCATCTCTGCGAAAAGAAAAGAAGATACCAACAAGAAAAAGAAAAAGGTGTACAGTGGGGATTTATGTCCTACTTGGAGTTCTATAAGATGACTCAAAGTAGCAAAGAAAAAACCTACGACGATTTTGTTGAAAGCCCTTACTATACTGCCTTTGTTAAATTTGGTCGATACTGCCAAGATATCAAATGTGTTAACTTTGTATCGTTTACTAATTGGTTGTTAAGGAATAATAAAAAACTAGACTACTGGACATCAGACAAGCTCTATGAAGAGTGGTTGTTTACTTACTTACGAACAGAATCTGTACAGGATGCTCTAGAAAGAGGCATCAATGAAATTAACGGCTATGTTGAAGACAACCCAGATCTTAAAAATGGTATCCGTGATTACTTCAGATACGGTAACAGCAATAGAATTTGTTATCATGTTAGCACTGGCAGGATTAGTCCTTGGATTATTTTTAACTGTGATTCTGGGGTAGAGTTTCTAAGCAACTTGACAGAAGACCAAGTAGCTCTAATCATTCGTTGGATTGATCCAGATTTCTGGAAATCAAGATTTAAACACGATAGTGGAGATCAAAAATGGGCTCGACAGATATTAACAACAGCAGGTCTATAAAGTTTACCAGCGATGTAGACATCGACTTTGCTGACCGACAGCAAATACTGTCAAAGATCCGACACATTGGTGCCAGTATTATCAACGACCAAGGGCAATCGACTGCACACAACACTGGAATTTATGTAACTGATATACCTCAGGACCCTTTCAATGGTCGAGCTGGAGTAGATTATCGACAAGCTGAAGATCGTGGTTATATCAAGCTCGATTTTCTTAATGTTGGGTTATATCAGCAGGTTAGAAGTGAGCAACATTTAAATGAGCTGCTCTCTAGAGATCCGCCCTGGCACAGACTATACGAACCAGAGTTCTGCAGTCAGATGATACACATCGGCAATCATTATGACACACTAATTAAGATGCCCGAAGCAGTTAATAGTATTCCTAGACTGGCCATGTTGTTGGCAGTAATTAGACCGGCCAAGCGACACCTAATAGGTCTACCTTGGAGCAAAGTTGCTGAGAGTGTCTGGGAAAAACCTGCCGATAATGGCTACTACTTTAAAAAGAGTCACAGTGTTGGCTACGCACACCTTGTGGTAGTTAACATGAACTTAGTTGATCTTACGAACTAAGGTTATTGAGCGGCGTTTACTTCTTTTAGCCGCCATTTCTTTAAGATTAAGTTGAGGTCCCATACGGATATCAACATCTTTGCTGTTCATAGTTTTAACGCAAAACTTGAATTCAGCCCATTCTTGCTTTAGGAAAACATTAATAGGAATTATCCTATTGCTTTCCCACCACCACTGTTCGCCTAATTCTAGGAATCTTTTCTTTTGTTCGGGCACCCGAAGGCTACCAAAATCGTAGATAGTGGTAATTTGCTCGTCTGAGTTTTGTATTATACCTATATATTCGTTGCCCCCATAAATTAGGTATGTTATAAAGGGGTATCTTTTGAGCAACTGTTCGATTTCTTCCACAGTGGTAAATATTAAAATAATGATAACAATCTATTTATATCCGAACACAGTGGACCTACGATTTTGGGACCGCACTATTTTTACAACAAGGAACAGAGAAATGTATGCCAGACCTGTGACAATTTATCAGGGGATTGATAACGCTATACAAGTACGGGTCCGCAACCAAGACCAAAAAGGCGTAAACATTACACCATATGCGGTACAGGTTGACATACAAGATCCTGTAAATCAATTAACAGTAAGATCTTATGCTGTTGAAAGAGTGGATGCTACTAAAGGACTAGCAAGATTTGTTATTACCAAAGCACATGCCAATGGCCTGAATCAGAGAAACTACAAGCTAACTTTCAGGGTGATCAATTTAGACACTAATGTTGAAAGGCCTGCATATATCGATGATAACTATCATGTACCAATTGACCTAATTGTTATGCCCGGCTATTATTCCGAAATGCCTCCACAAGAAGGCGAAACCAGCACAGATGATTTTACAACACTTGACGGTGGAAGTATATAATGACTATTAATAACCAAACTATTGACTTAGACGCTAGACAGATACTGCTCAAGCGTGGAAATACACAAGTAAACAGCAGTTATATTGGGCCAATTGGAGAAATAACTCTTGATACTACTCTATTAACACTTCGTGTTCACGATGGCGTTACACCCGGTGGTGTTATTGTACCTACCGAACCAACAACCAGGACCTGGATCACTGGTTACCTAGAAGGAAACTTAGGTCCAATTGTTGCCGCAACAGTTGCAAATACCACCTCTACTATTACAGATTTAATTACAAGTGTTAGCTCTAATGTTTCTGCATTGGCGGCAAATGTCACTGCATCCTTATCTCAACTAGTTGGAAATGCATCCCCTGGTCTGAACACCCTTGAAGAAATATCCGTTAGTTTAGATAACGACCCTGCATTGGCTGCTAACCTAAGAACATTGATAACAGCAGTACAATCAAATTTGAATTCTGAAGTTGCCAGAGCCTTTGCTGCCGAAACAATATTACAGACTAATATTAATAACGAAGCCAATGCCCGTATTGCTGCCGACACTAGTTTACAGAGCAATATTGCCACCGAAGCCAGCGTTCGTAGTGCAGCCGATGCTAACCTTCAAAATCAAATTAACAACATTCTTTCAAACTTTGATGCTAATATACTTGATAGTTTTACTGAAGTAGTATCTACTGTAGCTGATATTAATAGTAACATTACAGCAGAAGCAAACGCTCGTATTGCCGCAGACAATAGTCTACAGAGCAATATCACAGCTGAAACTAATGCCCGTACTACAGCGATCAACAGTGAAGCCAGTGCTCGTACCAGCGCAGATACATCGTTGCAAAGTAACATTACAGCAGAAGTAAATGCAAGGATACAGGCAGTCAGTGACGAGGCTAATGCTCGTATTGCTGCCGATACTAGCTTACAGAGCAATATCACTGCCGAAGTCACAGCTCGTACTCAAGCAGTTAGTGATGAAGCAAATGCCAGGGTGCTTGCAGATACTAGCTTACAGAGCAATATCACTGCCGAAGTCACAGCTCGTACTCAAGCAGTTAGTGATGAAGCAAATGCTCGTGTGTCAGCCGATAATTCGTTGCAAAGCAATATTACATCAGAAGTAAATGCAAGGATACAGGCAGTCAGTGACGAAGCCAATGCTCGCGTCACAGCGGATACAAGTCTACAAAGCAATATCACAGCTGAGGTAAATGCTCGTATCCAAGCCGTTAGTGATGAAGCAAATGCTCGTATTGCTGCCGACACTAGCTTACAGAGCAATATTACAGCAGAAGCAAACACCAGGGCCAGTGCTGACACATCACTACAATCAAACATTACCGCTTTAGATAATAGTTTGGCAACAGTAGCCAAATCTGGTAGCTACCCAGACTTAATCAATAGACCCGATTTCTTGGCCTTTAATTCTAATATTATACCAGATGTTGATAATACCAGATTTTTGGGTAACTCAGCTAACCGCTGGCACTCGTTATATGTTGGACCGGGATCAATACATGTCGGGAACATATCTGTTAGTGAATCGCCTTCGGGAACAATATTGGCCAGTGCACCAATTGATTTATCAAATAGTGACATACAATGGGCTAATGTTTTAAACAAACCAAACTTTGCTACAGTGGCTACAACTGGCGCATACGGTGACCTATCTGGTGTACCAACTAATCTAAATCAGTTTACCAATGGTCCTGATTTTGCCAATATTACCTATGTTAATACCGCTGTAAGCAACGAAGCCAATCTTCGCGGTACTGCAACATCTAATTTACAGAGCCAGATAAACAACATACTTAACAATACAGATCCGGCCGCATTAGATAGTTTGTCTGAAATTGTTACAGCCTTCCAAAGTGCTGATGGTAACTTGTTGTCTGCACTTGGTAATATCAGTAGTGCTACCGGATCTAATTTAACAGCTGAAATTAACCGTGCAACCGCAGCCGAGGCTAATTTACAAGCAAACATTAGTTCAGAAATTACTGCTCGTATCCAAGCAGTTAGTGATGAAGCTAACGCTCGTGTGGCCGCTGACAATTCACTACAAAGTAACATTACAGCTGAAGTAAACGCAAGAGTTCAAGCGGTTAGCGATGAAGCCAATGCCCGAATTGCAAGCGATGCAAGTTTACAAAGCAATATTACTGCTGAAGTAAATGCAAGAATACAGGCAGTTAGTGATGAGGCCAATGCTCGAGTTTCTGCCGACAGTAATTTACAAAGCAATATTGATTCCTTATCAAACAGTTTGGCCAATGTTGCATTTACTGGCACTCTTGACAGATTAACTAACGGTAACGCAGAGGTGGTATTAATTGGCGGATTAAATCCCTTTGTAACATTTCCTACCGTATCAACTGGTGAAAACATTTATATCCAGGGCGCAGAAATAGCATCAACTACAGGAAATGTTGCTATTACATCATCAAATTCAGTTGTTATTAACACTAATGCGCTGACTACACTAAAATCTTGGCTATTTGACACAGACGGTAGTCTATACTTTCCAGATGCTACTGTACAGACTACTGCATTTACTACCTCTTATATAACCGATGAAGCCAATGCTCGAGCACTTGCTGATGCTAATCTACAAAGCAATATTGATTCCTTATCAAACAGTTTGGCCAACATTGCATTTACTGGACTAGTTGATATTACTGACACCAATGGATTAACCACAGTCTTCTATCCTACATTTGTTGAACAGAGATCAACAGGACAGTATGTGAGAGCTGATGTTGATTTAACATACACTTCGGATACAAATACTTTAACAACAGCTAATATCACTGCTACAGATACAGTTAGTACTGGTATATTGTTTGTTAACACTGGTATTCAGGGCGCAGATGCAAGCCCAGCACCAAGCATTAGTGGATTTAGTTCTATTTCTGCCCAATACCTAATTGGTGACGGCAGGAATATTTCCAATATTCAACTTGCTAACATTGCCAGTATTGGTAACATTGCCTCTATTAACCTAGATGGTAATCCTGCAAATGCACTGTTAGGTGATGGTTCCTGGGGTCCTGTTGATGCCGGAATACCAAACAGAATTGAAAACGGAACAACAAATGTCTCGATCGCTAGTGCCAATTCGGATGTAGCTATTAATGTAGGCAGTTCATCGTGGAACTTTAATAGTTATGGTGAACTAACAGTACCGGGAAATATCAAAGGGGGAATGTTACAGGGCGTATTCCAGGAAAATGGTGTTGGACTTTTAGCAGGCCCTGTAAATGTAGACATAGGTGACCAATTAAACACTAGCTTTTTAAGAGTAGTTCTTGGTAATGTTGCAAATAATTACACAGGCATTCAAGGAGATATTGAACTCCAAACCTATGTGAATACCTCAACTGCTTCTTCCTTATATATTGCTCCACAAGAAGGTGCTTACCGTTGGAAGTTTAACGGCGGTGATGGCATTTTGACTCTAGCAGGTAACCTCACAAGTGGCAACAGTGCTATAAACTTTGTCGCTAATAGTTCCGGAGATGGTTATGGATACTCAACTATGGAACTTCGTCCGGATACAAATGTATACGGTGATTCGTACTTGATCATTGATCCTACTGCACCGAATCATATACACATTCGCGCAGGCGGAACTCAGGACGGTAGTTCTTCGGAATTGTACTTAGGTGGCGAAAACAGCCATGTCATGATTGGTGCAGGAATTGATCCTACTGTACGCATCAAGTCTAACAACAAGGCCTGGACATTTAATACAAATGGCAGTTTAACATTGCCTGCATACGGAGTTTATGATACTTATTCAAAGATTTATTCTAGCGGTATTTCTATAGAAGGCGACAATGTTTATGAGACCAACTATGCTGTATTAAATCTTCCACCAAACAGCCAAGCAAACAGCTTACCTGTGTCGCTGAACAACTATAACGGCAATGTACAAATAGTTGCAGGAACAATGGAGCCAAATGCCACAAAGACTTGGACATTTGACAACACAGGCAATTTAACTGCACCAGGCAATTTAATAATTAGTACTCCAACTAATTTACAGTTCTTGGATCCTAGCGCAGGACCGATAACAGTTGGTTCTCTAGCCGGTGTTGGCAATATTGCATTTAGCGATAGCACTTATCAAACTACTGCCTGGACTGGTAATATTACTAGCCCGGCTGCTACTAGTATTACTGCTAACACCGTTACCTGGAGATTTGAACCGGCAGGTTATGTCTATGTACAAAAAGGAGCCTACCAGTCCGGTGACGACGGACTAGGTACATACATTGGTCAATTCTGGGACTTTGAACAAGAGCCCGGTGCCAATTTCCAAGTTGGCTTAGGTAGCTTTGCTGGAGAAATTAGACAAGGCAATAAAGCAGTTGCTATAGGCTATATAGCAGGTAATGAAGATCAAGGGGAACACGGGGTTGCAGTTGGTACTAATTCTGGTGGTCAACGCCAGGGAGTATATGCTACTGCTCTAGGCACCGAAGCTGGCAATTTTGACCAAGGTGTAAGAGCAACAGCCATTGGTCATCAAGCTGGTAAAGTTAACCAAGGTACCGAATCAGTTGCCATTGGTTATGCAGCAGGCCACCAATACCAAGGCAACAATACCATTATAATCAATGCCACAGGGGTTGAATTAAATGGTATTGCTGATCAGGATAGTAGTTTCTATGTTGCTCCGGTAAGGGGCGATGCAACAACAGCCAATGTTCTGTACTATAACACCACTACTAAAGAAGTTACCTATGGTACAAATCTAGTAGACAGGATCAAGAATGAGTCTGCTGAAGTTACTGTAGCCAATACAGGTGTGGTAAGTTTGCCGGCTGTTGGTAACAGCCAAATTACAATTTCTGGTGCTACTAAGACTGTTAAAGGTAATCCATATTATGTTCGTAGTGCTTATAGCACAGAACACGAAATTTGGAAGGCAAGTTCTGCAGATGTAGTAGGAGTAAAAATCACTGTAAGACTACACAACGACTACTATTCTTATATGGAGCTGTTTGATGTCATGATGGTTAAAGATGGTTACACGCCGCCTAATGTTAGCTTCAGCGTCGGAGCAAGGATTAAGAGCAACGAGTCGTATCCAGACGGCATAGTTGATGTAAGACTAAGCGACGGAGATAAACTAACCTTGTACTATACCAGTGTCCAAGGTGATGCCAGCTTCTATACATTCGATGCTGTTGAATTTATGAAAACTGTTTAAGGTATAAGCAATGACTAAAAAATTATTAAGAATAGATGGAATTCAAATTGGGTCTGTGCCCATAACAGCTAGCGGAAATGTCTTGGCTACAGGTGGCCCACTTGACCTATCAAACAGTAACATTGCATGGTCCTCTATTAGCAGTAGACCTACTGCATTAAGTAGTTTTACTAATGATACTAATTTTGCCAATGTTAGTTATGTTGATAACTCTATTGCCAATTTGGTAGCATCTGCACCAGAAACACTTAACACATTAAATGAACTTGCACTGGCTTTAAACAGTGACGCAAGTTTTTCTACGACAATTACTAACCTAATAGGAACTAAAGCTAACACAGCAAGTTTAGCAAATGTAGCTCTCAGCGGAAGTTACACTGATTTGCTAAACAAGCCAACTTTGGTACAATCTCTTTCCTTGTCTGGTGCAAATATACAAGTAAATTATACAGATAATACAACATCAGATTTAGGATCTGTATTAGGTTATACAGGTAGTCAAGGTATTCAAGGAGCCACCGGTCCACAAGGTGATACTGGTTACACAGGATCATTTGGTGATACTGGTTACACAGGATCATTTGGTGATACTGGTTATGTAGGCAGTCAAGGTGATACTGGTTACACAGGATCATTTGGTGATACTGGTGCAACTGGGCCTACTGGTGTAACAGGATATACAGGTAGTGAAGGCGCAATAGGTGCAACTGGTGTAACAGGATATACAGGTAGTGAAGGCGCAATAGGTGCAACTGGGCCTACTGGTTATACAGGTAGTGAAGGAGCCACAGGTGTAACAGGATATACAGGTAGTCAAGGTGATATTGGTGCAACTGGTGTAACAGGATATACAGGTAGTCAAGGTGATATTGGTGCAACTGGTGTAACAGGATATACAGGCAGCTTTGGCGATACAGGTGCAACTGGACCTACTGGATATACAGGCAGCTTTGGCGATACAGGTGCAACTGGACCTACTGGATATACAGGCAGCTTTGGCGATACAGGTGCAACTGGTGTACAAGGAGATGTTGGTGCAACTGGTCCCCAAGGCGATACTGGATATACAGGCAGTGAAGGCGCAATAGGTGCAACTGGTCCCCAAGGCGATACTGGATATACAGGCAGTGAAGGCGCAATAGGTGCAACTGGTGTACAAGGAGTAAGTGGCTACACAGGTAGTCAAGGTGATATAGGTGCTACCGGTGCAGTAGGTTATACAGGCAGTGCAGGTACAAATGGAACTAATGGAGACGCAGGTGCAACCGGACCTACTGGTTATACAGGTAGTCAAGGTGATATTGGTGCAACTGGTGTACAAGGAGATGTTGGATATACAGGTAGTGAAGGCGCAATAGGTGCAACTGGACCCACTGGTTATACAGGCAGTGCAGGTACAAATGGAACCAATGGGGACGCAGGTGCAACTGGATTACAAGGTAATATTGGTTACACCGGTAGTGTTGGTCCTGTGGCAGGTTCTGCTAACCAAGTAGTTTATAAAGATGGATCTAACAATCCAGCTGGTAGTTCAAACTTTACATTTGCGTCAAACATAGTATCTGTGCCACAGATGACTATTTTAGCAGGTGTAGGCGACGAAGGCGGTGAGCTATTATTAGAAAAACCTGCTGCCAATGTAACCTATTCAGGTACGGGTATCACCATTGATGCTTACCGAGATAAATTACGAATATTTGAGCAAGGCGGCGATGCTAAAGGTGCATTCATTGATATTACTACTCTTGGAGCAGGCGTTAGTACACACCTGGTACACTATAAAGCCGCTGCTCCGACTACTAACAAAGGTGCATCAGGCGACCTTAAAGGGCACTATGCAGTTAGCGGCGACGATCTCTATGTTTGTAATACCAACTATTCTGACGGAACTGCAAATATTTGGGTAAAGGTTACTGGCACTAGTTCGTGGTAAACCCTAGCAATAAATATCAATTATGGCATTAGATTTTCCAGATTCACCGCAAATTGGCGACAGTTTTACAAGTCCTAGTGGAGTAACATATACCTGGGATGGAATAAAATGGGTAGGACAGGTTTACATCCCAGTGGGTCCTCCTGGCTATGTAGGTAGCCAAGGTTCTGTTGGTTATACTGGTAGCATAGGTTACACCGGTAGTGAAGGTGTGGGTTACACAGGCAGCGAAGGTTATACTGGAAGCCAAGGTTCTATTGGTTACACAGGCAGTGAAGGTTATACCGGAAGTCGTGGACAAAAAGGTGATACAGGATTAGGTTTTACCATAGCAAAAACTTATGCTAGTGTAGCATTATTATTAGCTGATACTAGCCCAACAGGTATTACATCTGGACAATTTGCTATTATTGACACTGGCAGTACTGATGACACCGATACTGCTAAATTATATCTTTGGGACGGAACAGTATATACATATATAACTGATCTTTCTGGTGCCACAGGCATCAAAGGTGAAATAGGTTACACAGGTAGTACTGGAGCCGGATATACAGGTAGTGCTGGTGCTGATGGGTACACCGGAAGTGCAGGGATAGGTTACACAGGTAGTACTGGAGCCGGATATACAGGTAGTGCTGGTGTTGATGGGTACACAGGTAGTGCTGGTACAACGGGCGCAATAGGTTACACAGGTAGTGCTGGTACCGGTGGTGTAGGTTTAACTAATGTCGATGGAGGATCGCCCACATCAGTATACGGTGGAGTTACAGGAATTGACGGTGGTGGACCCATATAAATATAGAATACGGAAAAATTAAACATGGCTGTTCAAATTCAACTTAGACGAGGTACTGCTGCTCAATGGTCGGCAGCAAACCCTATTTTAGCCGAAGGAGAATTGGCTTTAGAAACCGACACCGGCAAATTAAAAGTCGGTGACGGTGTTTCAAACTGGAATTCACTGGCTTATAATTCTAGCGGTGCAGGTGGTGGCACAGGATATACCGGTTCAGCAGGTACAAATGGATACACAGGTAGTGCCGGTGCAAATGGATACACTGGAAGTGCTGGCACAGGATATACAGGCAGTGCAGGTACAAATGGATATACCGGTTCAGCGGGAGCAGGGTATACCGGTAGCTTGGGTACTCCTGGATACACTGGAAGTGTAGGATCAACTGGCTATACCGGTAGTTCAGCCTCAGAAGTTACAGGATACAGTGGTTCGGCAGCAGGTGCCGGATTAGCAGGGAATATATATGTAGCTGGTACATTAACAGTTAATAACTCGATATTACCAACAACAAGTAATACAATTAACATTGGCTCTCCGACTATGAGGTTTGGTACATTGTACCTGGCCAGCAACTCAATTGATCTCGGCGGGGCAGTAATATCAGCATCTAATACCGGTGGCGTATCGTTTAGTACAACCTCGGGTAATATCGATTTTAACTCAAATACTGTATCTTTCCTATCAAATGTAGCGTCTGCTGGATCAGCAACAGGTTATACCGGTAGTGCAGGTAACAATGGATACACTGGATCAGCAGGTAACAATGGATACACTGGATCCTCGGGTACAACTGGATACACTGGATCGTCGGGTACAACTGGATACACCGGATCAACTGGTATTGGTTATGCTGGTTCAGCAGGTACAACTGGATACACCGGAAGTATTGGCGCTACAGGATATGCCGGTAGTGAAGGTTATACAGGTAGTGAAGGTTCCTTAAAGTACACATACTCAAATATAGCTCCTACATCAGCAAGTGTTGGAGATCTATGGGTTGATTCAGCTACAGGCATTAACTATTATTATCTAAATGACGGAAATTCGACTCAGTGGGTTGAGCTCGGCAATCAGGGTGTACAAGGTAATGTAGGATATACTGGATCCAGAGGATCTGTAGGATATACTGGATCTGTAGGTTATGTGGGAAGCCGGGGATTAAATTCGTCTATATCATTTATAGTAGCAGTATCCGACGAAATTGCTCCGTTAACAACTGGTGCATCCAAGATAACATTTAGATCGCCTTTTGCAATGACTTTAACGCAAGTACCTAGGGCATCGTTAAATACTGCTTCGTCTTCTGGGCTTGTTACAGTTGATATAAATGTAAACGGTACAAGTATTCTTGGAGCAAACAAATTATCAATTGACCAGTCCGAAAAGACTAGTGTTACCGCAGCAACTCCTACTACACTGACTACAACAAGTATTGCTGACGATGTTGAAATAGGTATCGACATTGACTCTGCTGGCACAGGAGCGGCAGGATTAAAAGTTACTTTCTATTATTCGTTTACATGAGCATTACACTTCACAACCCATGGCTATTAAAACCTAGAGGAGAAGCAGTTTACTCTTTTCCAGGTACCTATACATGGGTTTGTCCAGATGGTGTTCAAACAGTTTGTGTTGTTACTGTAGGTGCAGGCGGTGGCGGAGGTGGTGCTGATGGAGCAGGCGGTGGCGGAGGTGGCTTAGGGTATAAAAATCATATTGCAGTAGTGCCTGGCGAGAGTTATACAGTAGTAGTTGGCACTGGCGGCCTTGGCGGCGCCGTTAATTCTGCGGGCAACAACGGAACAGATAGTTATTTTATTAATGCCAATATCGTTTGCGGTTTTGGCGGAAAAGGCGGCGGAGTTTCAGCTGGAGGTGCCGGAGGCGGGTTTGTTGGTGATAGTGGCGGCTATGGTGGCCGAGGAGGCAATGAAGGAACCAACGGGATATCTGGTGGAGGTGGCGGCGCTGCTGGCTATTCGGGCTCAGGCGGCTGGGGCGCAGCGGGCGCAGGTCAGGGTTATTCAGGTTCAAACGGCACTGGTGGAGGCGGCGGAGGCGGCGGTAGTTGTAGTAGTACTTACGGCAACGGAAATGGAACTCCTAGTGCTGGTGGTGGAGGCGGCGCCAATTTATTTGGTCAAGGCACCAACGGCGTAGGTGGTGTAAGATCAACTAGTTATTCAGTAGCCCCATCGGGTGGCGGCGGAGGTGGCGGAATAGGTTATACAGGTAGTGCCGGAACTGCAAACTTTACAGGCGGCAACGCTGGTGGTGCCGGTGGTTGGCCTGGCGGCGGCGCCGCCGGTAATGCTGGAGCTGGTAACAGTTTAGGATACACCAGAGGCCAAATAAATAATGGTGCCAATGGTGCTGTCAGAATAGTATGGGGGTCTAATAGAGCCTTCCCAATTAGAGATATTAGTTAATAATTAACGGAGAACATTAAGTGAGTATTAATTTTCCAACAACTCCTGCTTTAAACGAGACATACTCGGCAGCTGGAAGAACTTGGTCTTGGAATGGTGCCGCCTGGCAACTACAAACTCCAATGCCTTCCACTGGTTATACAGGAAGCATGGGTCTTACTGGTAATCTGGGATACACTGGTAGTCAAGGACCAATTGGTTATGTAGGTAGTCAAGGTGCCGTTGATTACACATTTTCTAATGTTGCACCAATTTCTCCATTAAGTGGTACTGTATGGATTGATTCTGAATCTGGAATTAATTATTTTTATGTCGATGATGGCGACAGCGGACAATGGGTTGAGTTTTCAAACACTGGCACAAAAGGACCAATTGGTTACACCGGTAGTAAAGGTGACCCTGATGGATATACCGGAAGTGTTGGGTATACAGGCAGTCAGGCCGAGTCGCCTAGTGTTTTAATTATACCAGTAACTGGTGAAACAGGAATTATAACTAGCGGAACAGCAAAGTATACTTTTAGATCACCGTTTCAATTAAATTTAACAGAATCACCGAGAGCATCTTTGACAACAGCGTCGACTTCGGGTAGTGTAGTTGTGGATATTAATGTCAACGGTGTTAGTATGTTTGGTACAGATAAACTATCAGTTGACCAGAATGAAAAAACAAGTCTAACAGCATCAATACCTGCTATCTATACACCAACTGTAATTACCGCAGATAGTGAAATAACCTTTGACATTGATTCCGCTGGTACCAGTGCAGTTGGATTAAAAGTTACTCTTTATTACTACAGAGGTGACTATTCATCAACTACTCCAACATTTGGAAGTCAAATTTACGGTACACCGGGTACATATTCTTGGGTATGCCCAATGGGAGTATACGCAGTTTCGGCTGTGGCAGTAGGCGGCGGCGGAGGTGGTGGCGGCGCCAACGGAGCAGGTGGAGGTGGTGGTGGACTAGGATATAAAAATAATATTCCGGTGACACCTGGCCAGACTTACACAGTAGTGGTTGGAGCAGGTGGAATTGGCGGCAATGCCGCAGTTGCTGGTACCAACGGAGCAGACAGTTATTTTATAAGTCAAAACACTGCCTGCGGCCTTGGCGGCAAAGGTGGTGCATCATATAACACAGCATCAGCAGATTCTGGACAAACATTGCAAGGCGGCTTTGGCGGCGGCTACACAGGTGATGGCGGCGGCTTTGGTGGTAAAGGCGGAAATACTGCTTTTGCTTCCGGTTACACTGGCGAGGTATCAGGAGGCGGCGGCGGTGCTGCTGGCTATTCGGGATCAGGTGGCTGGGGAGCCGCTACTGGCTATTCGGGATCCACTGGTGTTAACGGCGGTGGTGGTGGTGGCGGAAGTGGTAATAATGTCTACGGAAACGGAAACGGAACACCAAGCGGTGGTGGTGGTGGAGGAACTGGTTTATTTGGACAAGGAGCCAATGGCACTGGTGGCGCAAGATCGACTAGTTTTGAAGTGGTACCGCAAGGTGGATCAGGGGGATCCGGAGCAGGATATACTGGAAGCAACGGATCTATAAACTTTAGCGGTGGCAATGCTGGTGGTGCAGGTGGTTGGCCTGGTGGTGGCGCAGCTGGAAACAGCGGAGTCTTCAATAGCCAGGGATACATCAGAGGCCAAATAAACAATGGTGGTCACGGTGCCGTTAGACTAGTATGGGGAGTTAACAGAGCTTTCCCTAGTACCAATGTTAATTATTAAAAATATAGAGAATAAAAAATGAGCATTAATTTTCCATCAAACCCAACCTTAAATCAAGAGTATACCAGTGGATCTAAGACTTGGGTTTGGAACGGTCGGGGCTGGCAAGTATCAAGTACAACCCTCGGTTACACCGGTAGCCAAGGTGTTGGATATACTGGTAGTCAGGGCGTTGACGGAGCATATGCTGGTATGGGTTACACTGGCAGTAAAGGTGACCCGGACGGTTATACTGGAAGTATGGGGTATTCTGGTAGTATAGGATACACAGGCAGTCAGGGCATTGCTGGAGCATTTGCTGGTATGGGTTATACTGGCAGTCAAGGATACACAGGAAGTAGAGGATACACTGGTAGTGCAGGTGCCGGTTATACTGGTAGTACTGGTGCTGCTGGATTCACAGGCAGCCGAGGCGATGTGGGGTATGTAGGCAGTCAAGGCGAACAAGGTTATAATGGATCTGTTGGAGATCAAGGTTACACTGGCAGCAGTGGTTATACTGGTAGTCAAGGTACTCCTGGCGAAGCAGCCGCGATTGGCTATACAGGTAGTCAAGGGCCAGCTGGGGGTTACACAGGTAGTCAAGGTGATACTGGATATGCAGGTAGTATTGGATCTGTGGGATATTCAGGAAGTTTAGGTTATACTGGTAGTATCGGCTACACAGGTAGCGAAGGCGTTCTAATTAGCAATAGAACAACAACCACAGTTTATAGCGGATCAATTAACAATGATGTTACTGCAAATGTCAGTATCAACGGGTTTAAAGGTTATCTACTGTATAAAATTGCAACTAGTGCAGCCTCGTGGGTTAGGATTTACACAGATACGGCAGCCAGAACTAGTGATGCATCAAGATTGATTACCGCCGACCCTAGTGCTAACTCAGGTTTGGTTGCTGAAGTTATCACAACTGGTAACTCAAATGTTAGGTTAACACCGGGTGCAGTTGGATTTAATGATGAAGCAACTCCGACAACTTCAATTCCATTGGCTATTACAAACAAATCGGGTGCATCAGCTAACATCAGTGTTACATTGACTATTGTTAAATACGAGGATTAATAATGGTATCGTTACGAGAATATATAGTTACCCTTCGTCAATTTGAAGATCTTGATGATTTTTATAACGACATGGAAACCGAAGGTGGCAATTTATATATTCCTGGGAGGGCTGTTGAACTAGCGGCCAGAAGACCCATTAGTCGAAATACTCATTATATGTTGTCCGACGATGAAGCTACAGTTCTTAAAAATGATCCTAGAGTTGAAGCGGTTGAATTAACTATTGCAGAACGAGGATTGAAAGTTGTTCCTTATGCAGTACAAACCAGTAGCAATTGGGATAAGTCGAGTACTGTTAATAATGTACACAGGAATTGGGGATTGTTAAGATCCACTGAAGGTGCTCCTCGTTCAAATTGGGGCTCGGATGGTACCGCATCTCAAACAGGAACAGTCACTTTAACTGCCGAAGGAAGAAATGTTGATGTGGTTATTGCTGATGGAATCTTAAATGTTAACCATCCAGAGTTTGCAAAAAATGCCGATGGAACTGGGGGATCGAGAGTTATACAGTATAACTGGTTCCAACATACTAACCAGGTCACCGGCGGCACAAACGGTGTTTATAGCTATAATCTACTAGCCAACGACGGTAACAATCACGGTAATCATGTGGCAGGAACAGCTTGCGGAAATACACAGGGTTGGGCCAGGCAGGCAAATATATACAACATCAGTCCGTACTCAGATGCCCCAAGTCCTATAGCCGGCGATGCTATATTTGATTACATCAGGGCTTGGCATAATTCAAAACCAATAAATCCGGCCACCGGTTATAGAAATCCTACAATAATAAATTGTAGTTTTGGACTTAGCTATCAATTTGATGTTGCCGGGGTTAAACAACTTTACTATAGAGGAACATTGATATCGTCTGATGCATCAGCTACCCAACTAACTAATTATGGTATCTACAATAACGGAGTAAACTGGGTAACTGATGGAAGATCTGCATCAATGGATGCGGATACCGCAGATGCAATCAGAGACGGAATTATTATTTGTGCTTCAGCAGGGAATTGGAGAGTTACTATAGACATAGAAACAGGACCCGACTTCAATAATTATTTTATATGGTCCTATGGTGGTGTTGATTATACAGTACCTTATATGACAGGAACTAGTCCAGCAGCTGGGTCAACAGTTATTTGCGTTGGCGCAATTGATTCGACTGTGTCTGAACGAAAATCAGATTATAGCTCAAGGGGGCCTCGTGTTGATGTATTTGCTCCGGGGAATAATATCATCAGTAGTGTAAATACAGGTACAGTAGCTGATTCAAGGAATTCGTCATTTTTCTTAAGTAAACTTTCCGGTACTAGCATGGCTGGTCCGCAGGTAACCGGCGTGTTGGCTTGTTTGCTAGAAATTTATCCAAGATGGAAACAATCCGATGCAAGGGATTACATAGCTAATACTTCAAAAGCATCGCAAGTCGTTGACACAGGCGGCGCACTTTCGGATTGGTTTGCACTACGAGGCGCTAACAATAAGTACCTATATTATCGCCAAGAGCGTCCGCAAACTGGTTCTGCTTGGCCCAAGGTAAATTACAATACCAGACCTACCAGTGGTGTTGCCTATCCCAGATTTACCAGAAAAATTTAATCTAAAAATTTGATTTTCTTTGTGTAACACTATATAATTGTTACATGCTCACGACCGTTCAAGACGCAATATTACAACTACTACCTGCAAGGCGAAAACGAAGTCCCAGTGGATGGATTAGTTTCAATGCGCCCTGTTGTGTCCATAATGGCGAAAGTGCTGACACTAGAGGTCGTGGTGGCCTAATGAGCAACCCTAACGGTTCAGTTAGCTATCACTGTTTTAACTGCAACTTTAAGGCTAGTTATACACCTGGCTATCATCTAAATTATAAATTTCGAAAGTTGCTGGGTTGGTTAGGTGCTGACGAAAATACTGTTCGTCGTTTGGTAATCGAAGCTGTCCGTGTCAAAGATATAGTGGCACCGGATACAGTCCAAGAAGAAAAAACAGCGGTTTCTTTTAAAACCCGTTATTTGCCCGACGATGCTGTAAACATTAAAGATTCCCAGGACGCACCAGCAGTTAGATATCTTGAAGACAGAAAAATTGACTACAGCAACTACGATTTTTATACTAGTGCATCCTTGGATCACAATTTAAATCGTCGTATTATTATTCCCTGTATCTGGAAAAACGAAGTCATTGGTTACACTTCCAGGACCTGGGACACTTCAGTTAAACCCAAGTACTACAGTCACTACGAACCTAATTTTGTTTTTAATGTAAATAGGCAGTTACCGGACTGGAAGTTTGTTATAGTCTGCGAAGGACCTTTTGATGCCATGAGCCTAGATGGTGTAGCAGTATTAGGCAACGAGTGCAGTGAAGTACAAGCAGACATTATCGACGAATTAGGCCGTGAAGTTATTGTTGTACCCGATTCAGATCCAGCAGGAGCAAAGTTAATAGACCAGGCCGTTGAATACGGCTGGTCGGTTAGTTTTCCAATTTGGCTTGAAACATGTAAAGATATAAATGAGGCAGTGTGCAAGTACGGAAAGTTGTTTGTACTAAAGAGCATACTAGAAGCCAAAGAAGTCAGCCGTTTGAAAATTGAACTGAGAAAAAGAAGGCTATATAATTAACAATGAACAAAGAATACTCAGTTGATCTACAAAAATTATTTTTAGAAATAATGATCACAGACGCACAGAGTTATGTGCGTGTTCAAAATATCTATAATCCGCAAAATTTTGATCGTAGTCTAAGAGACTGTGCAAAATTTTTAAAGAGTCATACAGATCAGTATAGGTCTTTGCCTACCATTGATCAAATTCGTGCAGTTGCTGGCGTTGAATTAAAGCTAGTTCCTAACATTACTGATAACCATCTAGAATGGTTCATGACAGAATTTGAAAGTTTCACCAAGCGACAGGAACTTGAGCGAGCTATTTTAAATGCAGCCGATCTATTAGAAAAAGGTGACTTTGGTCCTGTTGAAAAACTGATCAAAGATGCAGTACAAATCAGTCTACAAAAGGACATGGGTACAGACTATTGGGCAAGTCCTAGCGAACGACTGAACAAATACTTCAATGCAGGTGGTCAAGTCAGTACAGGTTGGCCTCAGATGGATAGACTGTTGTATGGCGGATTTAGCCGCGGCGAACTTAACATCTTTGCAGGCGGCTCCGGCTCGGGTAAATCCTTGGTTATGATGAATATTGCACTTAATTGGCTACAGCAAGGGCTCAGTGGTGTTTACATTACCTTAGAACTAGCAGAAGAATTAACCAGTTTGCGTACTGATGCTATGTTGACAGGTATGAGTACAAAAGATATCCGTAAAGATATTGAAACAGCAGAACTTAAAGTCAAGATGGTAGCCAAAAAGTCTGGCGATTATCAGGTCAAGTACATGCCAGCACAGAGCAACATTAACGACATTCGTGCTTATCTTAAAGAGTATCAAATTCAAACTGGCAAGAAAGTTGATTTCCTAATGATCGACTACTTAGATTTGTTAATGCCAGTTAGTGCCAAGGTTAGTCCTAGTGACCTGTTTGTCAAGGACAAGTATGTGTCAGAAGAATTGCGTAACCTAGCCAAAGAACTAGGTGTGCTAATGGTTACTGCAAGTCAGTTGAACCGTAGTGCAGTTGAAGAAGTAGAATTTGACCATAGTCATATCTCGGGCGGTATTAGTAAGATTAACACAGCAGATAATGTGTTTGGCATTTTCACAAGCCGTGCCATGCGTGAGCGTGGAAAATACCAGATTCAGTGTATGAAATCGCGTAGTAGTACAGGCGTAGGACAAAAGATTGACTTAGACTATAACATGGAAAATATGCGTATCACTGACCCAGGGGAATCACAACAGGAAGATTCGGGTTATCGTAGTACAGCTACTAATATTTTGAATTCCATTAGAACAACTACTACAGTTAATAAAGAAACTGGAGAAATAGCACCGTCCACAGCACCTAAAGTACAAGCAGACTCAACAAAACTCAAACAAATGCTTAGTGGACTAAAGTCAACTCAACTGTAAATTATACTAGAGTATAAATACTAGATCACGGGGACAACTCTTGCAGAAAAAAACCAGAAGTCTTTTAGCTGAGCTTGATAGTATTGCTTCACAAAGGGATAAAAAACACTTTGTGGAGAGTCGCGCGACCAATGTAATACAGAGTGCTATTAATTTATTATCTTATATTAAAGAGAATTACGACACCGAAACAGCCGGTGAGCTTGAGCGACGACTTCTTAATAGCATACGGAGCGGTGATTCGTCAAAATTTACCCGTGGCATAAGAAAGCTCAACGATGAAGGTTAATGATATTATTAACGAAGGCCCTTTAGACTGGGCTAAAAAAGCCGGGTCTGCTATGAGCGGGCTTGTACAAAATGTTAAAGCCTATAATCAGCAGCAAAAAGCCCTGCAGGATTATAAAGAATTGGCCAGTGAAGCCGGCCAAGAATGGAATGCCTTAGTTGCTGCGTATAAAAGACAGCCCGGAATGACTCCGGACCAAATGTCTCAATTATTGGTCCAATTTATGGATCGTAGACACAAAGACAAATACAACAAAAGAAATCCTACAAACATACCAGCTCCGCAACTTAAATCATTAAACGATGCGGCTACCGCTAATAAGTACATTCTTGATAGGATGACTGAATATTTTGGTAGACAAGGTACAAATCAGGTTAGAGCAGCAAGTTTGCCGACTGGGTATCCATTGCCAACTAAGGATGCAGAAGTTCTTTATAACGGCAATCCTATTGTTTTTGACGCCGAAACTCAACAATGGTATAACAAAAGCACTGGTGATATATATGCAGATGCTAATTCTATAAACTTATTGAATAAGAAGTACTACGATCAGCAAAAAGCAGGAACCAATACTCCAACTGCTGAACCAGCAGTTGGCGATGAACCTATTAAAGTAGGCGGCCAAACATTAGATCCTAACAATCCCGACGATAAGAAAATTATTGACATGCTTAAGGCACAGCAGTCGTCGCCGGCAGCGCCCAAGGCTGCAACACCTGGTGTTGAAAAAGTAGTTGCCGAACCAGTTGAGCCCGAGCCTACTTCTAGAAGACCCAAGAGAGATGCTGAAGTAGATCTTAGAGGCAAGGCCTATGGTTTTACAGTTGATGACAATCAATGGCACGATGATACTACTGGCGTTGAAATTATTGATCCTAATCTTGTTAAACAGCTAAACAAGAGATATTACGAATTAAAAGATCTAGCCAAGGTAGGTAAGGCTGAAGATCCCGATGATCCTGCGAACGATATAATTGATCCATCAAATGTTATCGGAGCTAATGTAGGCAACAATAATAAAGTAATTGATATCAATCGAGGCAGAAAGAATTGGAACCCATTTGCCGACGACGACCTTCGTGAAAGTCGAGTAATTCGTGAAGGTGGTAATGCTATTCCAACATCAACTCCTGTAAAAAAAGAAGATGTTGCAACAGTAGTTAATCAAGCAAAAGAATTATTACCTGCAGAACTAGTTAAAAGAATACAAACAGATATTGGGTCTGCCGGTTACAAAGTAGAGTCCGGCGACATTGATGTCATGGTTGAAGCAGAAGATGTTGTTAATTTCTTTAACACACATGAATCCAAGGATCCTGTTAAAGATGCCAAACTTAAACTAAAAGATTATTTTAGTAAAAAAGGTGTTGAGGCTAATGTTAACGGTCGTAATGTCAGCATCGGTATAATATATGCAGAATCCGGAACCGGCCAGAAAAAAACAGCTCAAGTTGATGTTATGGTTATACACGAAGCCGGCTTGGTTGCGCCCTGGCATCAGCATGGCCTCAGGGGCATGTACGACGATCCTGAATTTAAAGGCAGTGAGTTATTCATGTTGATCAGTAGTATTGCTAAACATCTAGGACTAAAGTTTGATGCATTTGGCGCAAAGTTATTGCGTAGAGATAATAACGAAGTTGTTGGCCGTACAAGAAAACAAGTGGCTAAGATACTACTAGGTCCTAAAGCCAAGGAAGACGACCTAAATAGTGTCAAATCGGCTCTAAAAGCACTAGAAAATGATCCCGATAGGGAAGGAAAATTAGCACAAGCAAGGCAAGATGCTTCTAAGGGTTTAATGAGATTACCTGAAACTGTACAACCTGGAACAGCCGCTTGGTTCAGACAAATGAGTGATGTGCTAGGATGAAAAAATTTTCAGATTATTTGGCCGAAGCAATAGGCGATGGTCCTAGAATACCGCACCCAGAAGATGCTATCCTTCAAGGATCGGATAAGGCCATGCGCTATGCGCTAGCCTTAGAGGAAATTGTACAAAAACCTGAACTAGGCACAATTAAATGGGACGGTGGTATAGCTCTTTACTTTGGGCGTAATAAAGACGGTCAGTTCTTTATGACTGACAAGTACATGCCTGCCAAGGGTGTGTACCCTACTAGTCCTCAAGGCTGGCGGGATTACGATGTTGGCCGTGGCGCAGACCGCGCAGACCTATACGCTAAAATTGACGCTATATGGCCAGGCCTAGCCAAAAGTATAGGAAATACTACCGGAATCTTTAAAGGCGACCTGATGATGGTTGATTCAGCAGGGCTAAAACCTACTGGTTCAAATTTTGTGTTTAGTCCCACTACAGTAACCTATAGTGTGGCTACTAACAGTTACCTAGGCAAACTAATGTCAAACAAGGTTGCACTGATAGTTGTGCACGAGTTCGATGGTCGCCCTTGGGACGGAGAAACTGGGCTAAAGAATGTTAGCAATGTAGCAGTTATTCCTCCCAATGTAGATCAAAGTTTTAGTTTGCCATCTGCTACTGCTTCTAATCTGTTAAAAATGGTCAGAGATACAGAATCTGTGATCAGTACTTACGGAAAACAAAGCGATGCATTTTTAGCAGGACTAGACAATGTTGCCCGAGGATTAATTGGCAAATATCTAAATCAAGTAAGAACACAGCAAACTAAAGATACTATTAATCAATGGCTGAGAACAAATGCAAACCCTAAACAGTTTCGTAACCTAATAGGCGACAACGAAGAATCTGGCTACATATCTAAAAATAAAGCAGGGCTTGATGCACTTTACAGCATATGGAATGCAATATTCAAGACCAAGGTTGCTATTGTTAATGCCTACGAAGGTCAAATACAGGGTTTTAAACAAACTACAACAGCAGGCCCCGGCGGAGAGGGCATAGTGTTTCCAACAAGCTACGGACTAATTAAACTAATTAATCCAAACTTCGGTGTAGCACATTTCTCAAAAGAACGCTAATTTTTTTCAATTTGATAAATAATTACATACGCGAAAGCGTTAATAATTAAGAAAAGGAAATTATCATGGCCGTATTTACAAGAGTTAATGGTAAGACAGAAGGTTTTGGTGCTTTTGGTCGTACCGCACAACTAGCTAGCTTCAGCAAGACAAACATCACTCAAGCTGAGATCGATGCTGTTGTTCAGAACATTCAACTAACAAATAGCATCACTGGTATCACTACTTTCGAAGCTGGTGTTACTGATGTAGTTTACATGCTAATCGAAGGTCCTGGCATTACTGCTGGTTCTAACTTTGCTAGCCAGACTGGTGTTACAGCCGCTGTTGTTGAAATGTTTACTGTTAAGTAATCAGTCTTTAACAGACAAAAAGCCTCAGTTTTCTGGGGCTTTTTTTATGACCGTAAAACCAGTCTATAAATATCATGATGAGACCAGGAACATGGTTTTCAGGGTACACACTAGTTGATATCACTGACACCGGCGTTAGAAGAATTAAAAAAGATCTGCAGACTGAAAGAAACCAGCAACGAAACTGGGAAACAGTACTGCAAGTAATCGGACTGAGAGCGCAGCCGGTAGATTTAATCAGCGCAAAAAGTCCTAGGCTAGTGTCAACGGCTGCACATGAATTTGGTAGCTTTTATCGAGATAGTCAGCAGTGTTGGAAATTTATGTTTTTTGTTGAACACAGTGATGTTTTTGGTCCTCCTGAAGATCCTTTAAAATTTTTACGACAGGACTTTAATGAAATTCCTATCATAACAGGTCTAAACGAAACAGCAGGATTTCCTGATCCTGTTTTTTACACACAAGGTATATTAAAAAATTTGTATTTCCGTGTTTCTTTTTAAACGGATTAAATAATATATTGACAGAAAAGGATTTAGGAATGTCTACCGAAATTGAAAAGAAAAGCCTCGAGGCTCATGTAGAACTTTGTGCCGAAAGGTATGCAACTCTAGCTGAGAGATATAATGCACTTCAAATAAAGTTAGATAATCTAGGAGACGAAGTAAAGGCCATGGAACAGCATATTCTTTTTATTAGAGAAGCAATTGCTGGTACAGATAGCAAATCAAATAAACAGTTAATTGCCATTGGTACAACTGTTTTTAGCGTATTAGCCGCTGGCATGATAACACTAATAGTCACTCTATTCAACAAAGTATGAAAATAGTCGAGCTAATCAATAATCTACAAATGCCCATTAGCAATGAGGAGGCAGATGTTCTAAATAAATTTGTAGAGGATCAATCGATACCTAAGCAAAAGTTATCTGACAGGGAACAACATCTAGCTAATCAACTGGTTAATAAGGGTGCACTAATTAGAAAAAATAACAATGGACAAATCGAATTCTACAAACATACCAACAGTTGAACAGTTGGTCAATCAAGCAGTTACCTATCTTAAAGAGTGGACCAGTAAAGAGTTAGATAATATTATAGCTCGCTCAATACTAGACAGAAAGCCGGTAATTATGCGTTTAAATCGTGGCTATATAGTTGGTAATTATTTTATCAATCAGCATAATCACAGATGGTGGAAAATATCACATCGTTACAGCAACGACGAACATATTTTTACTAGTAAGCTATCGGCTATTTGCTATGCTTTTTACTATCAAATTGGATCGTTTAAATTTGCCGACAGGGTACTTAAAGAGGACGATGAAGTTGGTAGATTAACAGTTAAAACTGAGCAGTATCGTTATAGGTTTGACGAAGCAAAAAAGAAAAAGAACACGCACAAAATTGATTTATTTTTAGTAAGATTTGAAGAAGCATCGTTACGGTTAACTTTCTCAAAGAATCTACTAGAGAAAACTTTAAGATCGGCTAAATATATTAAATTCTAGGAATTACTAACTATGAACCTTAAAGATATTAACCCAGTGATCTCTTCGCAGAAGATGAACACTCTTATGAACTCTCGCTTTGGATTTAAGATCGACTTCGGTCGTCTTAGCTACGGAAAAGCATTACACCTAAGCAATACTATCAGCGAGAATTTAAACCGAATCCGTCATAGCTACGGCGGCCATAAGGCTGAAATGAATCCTAAGTATATGGAATTGCTTATGGTTCGTGAAAGTCTAAACAAGTGGCTAAAAGAAAACCGTCAACTAATGGAAGGCGAACTAGGTAAGAGCGAAGCTATCCTTGCTGCCAAAGACATGGTTGACAGCCTACAAGACATGGTTGAAAAAGTCAGCAAAATGCAAGTAGAACAACTACCTGCACTGATTGACACAATCCGTGATCAAATGGGCCCACAGAACGCCGATCAGTTTAAGAGCTCTATGGGTCAGTTATTAACTGATCTAGCCAGTACACTAGGCCAGGCTCGCGAAACTGCTGATAACAGTGCTCGTCAGCTAGCCGGTGAGGAAGTTGCTGGCGGAATGGGTATGCCAGGCGAAATGCCGTTACCAGGCGGCCCAGCAGCTGGTCCTGAGTCAGACCTTGACGCAGAGCTAGATTCTTTTGCTGCCACTGATGCAGCCGCCGGTGGTACAGAGCCTGTTGGTAGAGAAAAGCGTTAATGCGAGCAAGAGAGTTTATCTTAGAAGACCGGGATACTAATTTTTCCGAAAATAATTTGATCAATGGGTTAGAAACCATTAGGAATCGTTTTCAGGATACCGGTGAGGAGCCCAAAGTTAGTCTACGGGCTCTAGTCACTATGGTTAGAAACATGCCCGGCTCTGAGATGTTTAATGTTGACTCATTAAAGTCAATATACGACAAGAGTCAAACCGTTAAAAATTTAATTGCCAGTGTTAAAGACGACGAGTCAGGAGTCAAGACAGTATTCCTTAAACCTGCGAGTACTCCGTTTGACGACCCGGACTTAGATATTAACCGTTCCGACTCTGGTGACTCAGATATTGGCAGCAACGGTTCACCGGACAGCGGTCCAGAAAAAACAGTAGGCAAGATGGCCAAGAGAGCCGCTTCCAAGCGTAATTAATAATACATCGGTTGCATATTTTAGTTAAGTATGTTAACATGCATACTCTATAATAAATTTTATGCTAATCGAAAAATACAAATACCATCCAATCAATAGAGAAGTAGTTAACGGTAAAAGACACTATGTAACACCAGCTGGTGATCGTGTTGCCAGTGTTACAACCATACTAGACGCTACTAAACCTGCCGAAAGCCGCATTGCACTGGCAAATTGGAAACGAAGAGTCGGCGAAAAACAAGCACAAGAAATTACCACTGAAGCCGCTAGCCGCGGTACTCGTATGCATACCTACCTTGAAAATTATATCAAGGGAGAAGCACTAAAAGAAAGCGTAAGCAATCCTTATGCACAACAAAGTTTGTTAATGGCCAAAAAGGTTATTAACGAAGGGTTTGGGCCTATCAGCGAAGTTTGGGGTAGTGAAGTTCCTCTTTATTTTCCTGGGCTGTATGCTGGCACAACAGACTGTGTAGGTATGCATCAAGGCGACGAAAGTATTCTTGATTTTAAACAGTCAAACAAACCTAAAAAAGAAGAATACATTGAAGACTACTATCTTCAATTAACAGCCTATGCATTAGCTCACAACGAAGTACACGGAACAAATATACGCAAGGGCGTAATTTTAATGTGTGTGAGGCCCCCAGAAGTGGAGCCAGGCAAGTGGGGTGACCCGGTTTATCAACAATTTGTGCTAGAGCCAAAAGATTTCGACCTGTGGAGCAATCGTTGGTGGGATAGGGTAGAACAGTATTATAAATCTAAATAAATACATCTATTAGGATGAATTAAATGGCTGTTATACAGATTTCTCAAATTCAAGTACGCCGGGGCTTCTTAGAAGATCTAGGACAGTTAGGTGCTGGCGAATTTGGTTGGGCCATTGACAAACTTAGATTGTTCATTGGTAATGGTACAATAACCGAGGGTGCACCCTACGAAGGTAATACAGAACTTCTGACCAGTAACAGCGATATTAGAGCCATCTTAGGTGTTTATACCTATGAAGGTGCACTAGGTGGGTATGTTGCCCAAACAGGCCCTGATATTGCTAATAAAGTTACTCGTGCATTCCAAGACAAAGTTGACGATATAATTAACATTCGAGACTTTGGTGCAAAAGGCAACGGCTTCGATGACGACACTGATGCCATACAAAGAGCCATTGATCAGATCTATGGTCGTAAAGCATTAATACCGCCACCACAAACTAGACGAACTATTAACTTTCATCCTGGCGTTTATCTAATTTCAAGAACACTGACATTTCCGCCTTTTACTTGTCTAAGAAATTCAGGAAGGGACAGTGTTGTTATTAAACTTGTTGGAACATCTGGTGAAGGTGTATTTAAGGTCTCTGATGGTTCAGGTTTTTACTATAACAGTGATTCGGTGCAGTCGTCATCGTTGAGTTTCATTGGTCCAATTGAGTGTACCGGCATAAGATTTGAATCTACTCTGGTTAATATTCCTGTCGGAGAAATCGATTCGACCAAAGGTGCCTATTTCAATCGTTGTCAGTTTATAGGACCTACAGTAGCAACAACTGCTAATACCTCGACTGGTATCTCCATTAGCTCTGAAGTTTCGTCAACAAAGAATGTCCACTTCATTGAGTGTGACTTCAATCAATTTGGTAAGGTAGTTGACATTAGTTCTAACGAAGGTACAGTGTCAGACATTGTTATCGATAGATGTACGATTAGTAACAGCTTCAAGGGCGTTGTGGCTACAGCTGGCAATCTTACCATTGACTCAGTTAGAGTAACAAACTCTGTGTTTGCAACAATTGCCGAGGAAGCAATCCTAACCAATGCAAATGTTTCTAGAGTTACTAGTGCATTTAACACTTATACACAAGTTGGTAAGTCTTACTCACCGTCAATGGCGGCTGGTACACATGTAATTGATTTTGGCGGCAATCTTTGCTACAGTATAGCAGATATGATTGACCGTAGTGCCAGCGACGAAGCTATCTTAGAATCGGTCATGCATCGAACAGACACTTCAGTTAGTACACATTCTGCTGGTCATTTTAGATTTGGTAATTCGTATCAGACCATTGGCAAGAGTGTTATACTAAACAATGCATCAACTAATTTCATTCCTATCAGTAATAGATACAAGAGTGGAATTATTGATTATTCCATTGAAAGAAGCGGATTCTTTCGAACAGGCATAATAAAATTTTCATTTAGTACAGCTTTTCAAACTTTTGATTTCCATGACTCATATACAGAAACAAATGCTGTTGGAGTAGACATAACAGTCGAATACAACAGTACTCCTACCGGAATACTCAAACCATATATTGTATGCATCTTGGCAAATCTTGCCACCGATGCCGTTTTTACTTACGATATTAAATCACTCTATCAATAAATTATCAAGAATGTGGAACCTCAAGCCCGACGAAAGGCTCCATGAGTGGAAACAGTTTAGAGAAAAAATTGGCGACCTTCCTATTGAAGAAGCCATAAAAGAAACTGCTCATCTCTGGAGTTATGCACCATATGTAAACCATTACTTAGATGGTATGTCTACAACCGAATGGCCCGACCCATGGACATTATTGCATGAAAACTACTATTGTGATCTTGCAAAAGTGTTGGGTATGTTGTATACTTTGTATCTAAGTAGTCACTACGGAAAAGAAATAGAAAATCTAGAAATTAGGATTTATAAAAACCCAACAAATCAGGATATCGTTAACACACTATGGGTCAACGAGGGAAAATATATACTTAATTTAGATTTTGACACGATAGTAAATAAAACTCAAGTCGAAGAAAATTTAGTGTTAAAGCATCGATACACTGTTCAAGATTTACAGCTTAATTTATACTAAAAAAAAATAAGGATTCAAAGTCGATGACCCAGATACAGGTAATTAAAAGAGACGGCAGTAAAATGCCGTTAGACATTTCAAAAATACAGCGTCAAGTAGCATTTGGTTGTAGAGGTATAGATGGAGTTAGTCCATCAATGATTGAGATTCGTGCACAACTTGAATTTCATGACGGAATGACAACTGAAACAATTGACCAATTACTACTACAGTCTATGGTTAGCCTAATAGACGAAAGCGAAAACCCAGAAATTAATAATGTTAACTATCAATATGTAGCAGGCCGTCAGCGCCTAAGTATGCTACGAAAAGAAGTATACGGACAGTACGATCCTCCTAAACTTTATGATATTGTTAAAACAAATGTCGAACTAGGAATGTACACTCCAGAATTGCTAGAGTGGTATACCGAAGACGAATGGAACATCATTGATCTTTTTCTAGATCATTCCAAGGACGAAAACTATACCTTTAGTGCTATTGCACAGCTATGCGAAAAGTATCTGGTGCAAAATCGCGCCACTGGTAAAATTTACGAAACACCACAGGTTAGATATGCCATTGCCGCAGCCACGGCATTTCATGCCGAGGATAGAGACAAGCGACTAAAATATGTAAAAGAGTACTATGAATGTGCAAGTGATGGCCACTTTACTTTGGCAACTCCTGTGCTTGCCGGCCTGGGTACTACTACCAAGCAATTTAGTTCCTGTGTTCTTATATCTAGTGACGATACTTTGGATTCGATATTTGCTGCCGGCGAAATGATGGCCAAATACGCCAGCAAAAGAGCTGGTATTGGTTTAGAAATTGGTCGTATTCGACCCCTTGGGGCTCCGATTCGCAACGGCGAGATTAAGCACACGGGTATGATACCATTCTTAAAGAAATGGTTTGCTGACCTTCGTAGTTGCAGCCAAGGCGGAATTCGTAATGCCAGCTGTACAGTGACCTTTCCAGTCTGGCATTACCAATTTGAAGATTTAATTGTACTAAAGAATAATCAAGGTACAGAGGAAACTCGTGTTCGTCAAATGGATTACAGTGTTGTAGTCAATGCCATGTTCTGGCGCCGATATAAAAACGGCGAAATGATTACCTTATTTGATCCGCATGATGTACCGGATCTCTACGAAGCCTATTATAGGGACAGTGCAGAGTTTGAAAGATTGTATTTGCGCTATGAGCAAGATAAGACAAAGAAAAAGAAAACTGTACCAGCGGATGAAATATTTAAAAACGGAATTCTTAAAGAACGCACTGATACTGGGCGCATATATCTTGTCAACATCGACAATGTTATCAACCAGGGCCCCTTTGATACAAAGTTGGATCCAATATATCAGTCGAACCTATGCCAGGAGATACTTTTACCCACCCGTCCTTTCCAGAGAATTGAAGATCCAGATGGACGAATTGCTCTGTGCACTCTTGGCTCGATAAACTGGGGCAGTTTCCGTAACCCTCAGGAAATGCGTAAGTGCTGTCGTATTCTTGTGCGTAGTCTCAGCAATCTCTTGAGCTATCAAGACTTCTTAAGTGTACAAAGTCGTCTAGCCAACGAAGACTTTGAACCATTGGGAGTAGGTATTACCAATTTAGCATACTGGCATGCCAAGCGCAACTACAAGTACGGCACTAAAGAATCTCTCAGCGAAGTCAAGCGTTGGGCAGAACATCAGTCTTTTTATCTAACTGAGGCCAGTGTTGACTTAGCCGAAGAAAGAGGAGCCTGTCGGCGCAGTGAACATACCTGGTATGGTCGTGGAGTATTTCCATGGGAAAGACGCAACCCCGGTGTTAATGAACTAACTGATTTTGCACCAAGTATGGATTGGGAAAGTCTACGCGAACGACTGAAGAAACATGGTATTCGCAATGCTACACTAATGGCAGTGGCTCCAGTTGAATCTAGTAGCGTGGTTTTAAACAGTACCAATGGTATTGAAATGCCCATGGAGTTAATTTCAGTTAAAGAAAGTAAGGCCGGTAGTTTTGTACAGGTTGTACCTGAGTACAAGAGACTAAAAAACCGTTATCAACTTATGTGGGATCAAACAGACTGCGTTGACTACTTGAAGACTTCGGCAGTATTAGCAGCCTATATCGATCAGAGTCTAAGTACCAATACATTCTACAATCCTGCACATTTTAAAGACGGCAAGGTGCCTGCAACATTGGTAGCCAAGAATTTAATGTTGGCTTATAAGTGGGGCATCAAAACAATCTATTACAGTCTTATCAACAAAGTTGGCGCCAAAATTAGTGTAGGAAATTTGGAAGTAAAAACTGATACTAGTATTAGCATTAAAGAATTTACTTTAATAGAAGATCTCGAAGATGGAGATTGCGAGGCCTGCAAGTTATGAAAGACACTAGGCGAACAATCATACTGTTACGCCTAGCACATATTCATGACATTTTGAATAACAGTAAGGGCAAACTTTCAAGGAAAGATCGAGAATATATAAATCGGTTCTTCCTCACTTTGCCTACTTATATGTTTAGATTTGTTGTACAATACATACAACATTTAGAGAAACACAGAAAAGAGAAAAAATGAGTTTAGAACAATACGATTTAAAAAAGGCAACTAACTATCTACAGCGTCACATGTTTTTGGATCCAGCCGGTCCGGTAACAATTCAACGATTTGAAGAAGTTAAGTATCCTAAGCTACAAAAGTTTGAAGAGTTAGCCCGCGGCTTCTTCTGGGTACCAGAAGAGATTAGTTTGACCAAAGATAAAATCGATCATAAAGAAGCTTCGGATACAGTCAAGCATATTTTTACCAGCAACCTTCTTAGACAAACAGCCTTGGATAGTATTCAAGGCCGCGCACCTAGTCAGGTTTTCGTACCTGTAGTTAGTCTTCCTGAATTAGAAGCATTGACATTGACCTGGGGCTTCTTTGAAACCAGTATTCATTCAAAGTCGTACAGTCATATTATTCGTAATGTCTATGGTGTGCCTAAAGAAGAATTTAACAAAATTCATGATACAAAAGAAATTGTGGATATGGCTTCTAGTGTAGGGCGATATTACGATGCACTACACAAGATTAATTGTATCAAAGAAATTGGTGGCGAGGTACGAGAAGAAGATCACATCAAAGCTATTTGGTTGGCACTAAATGCCAGCTATGCACTAGAAGCATTCCGCTTTATGGTTTCATTTGCCACAAGCCTGGCCATGGTTGAAAATAAAATTTACATAGGCAATGGCAACATTATCAGTCTTATCTTACAAGATGAAATCCTTCATTCAGAATGGACTGCTTGGTTGATTAATCAGGTTGTCAAGGAAGATCCTAGATTTGTAAAAATTGCAGAGGAATGCCGTGACGAAGTCTATGCCATGTACATGGATGTGATTAGAGAAGAAAAGGCCTGGGCTGATTATTTGTTTATAAAAGGCCCAGTTATTGGATTGAATGCCAACATTCTTAAAGACTTTGTCGACTATACAGCCTTTACCAAGCTCAAGGATATAGGAGTCAAATACCTTGAAGAACATCCGAAGACAAATCCAATTCCATGGTTTAACAAGCATATAAATATCAATAAGAAACAAACTGCTCTACAAGAAAACGAAAGCACCAACTATGTTATTGGTGTTATGAGTGATGCAGTTACCTACGAGGAATTACCGGATCTATAATTATGCTAACAGTTTACAGTAAAGCGAATTGTCCTTTTTGCGACAAAGCCAAATATCTACTTACACAAAAAGGTGTACCATTTAATGAAGTTCGTGTTGATCTAGATCAGCAGGCTCGACAATTCATTGTTGAAGCAGGTCATCGCACAGTACCTCAAATCTATAATGGTAGCAAACTTTTTGTTGAAGGTGGATATCAAGGTCTAGCAAAACTAAGCGACAGTGATTTTCAATTATTAAAGGAACAAATCAATGCTGATTGAACAAGCAAAAAACAAATATCAAGTTGACGAAATTGTCTCATTTAAATTGTTAAGTGGTGACGAAGTACTAGGAAAACTAGTATCCTCGGGCGATGGTTGTTACGAACTAGACAAACCTTGTCTAGTAGTAACTACTCCTGAAGGAATTGGTTTGATCCAAGCTATGTTTGGCCTTGATCCTGACTTAGAAACACTGACAGTTCGAGATCAACATATTGTTATGATGTGCAGAACTCATGAAAAAATGAGAGATCACTACATCACAGTTGTCAGCAACAAAGGTTAACGATGCCAGGGGTAGTTCGCGATGGTGACAAAAATGACGCAGGCGGTGCCGCTAAAAGCTCTGTTCCTAGCGTTCTTGTTAATAATAAACCTATAGTAGTTGTAGGCGACACCGTATTACCCCATTCTCCTTTTGGTAAACCACATCCTCCACATGCAAAAGCTAAAACCACAGGCGGTGTGTCTTCGGTTATAGCTGGCAATAAACCAGTGAATGTCAAAGGTAATTCAGATACTTGCGGCCATAGTCGTGCTGACTGTAGCGGCGATGTTGTAGCTGGTTGATCCTACCAAAGTCTAGAATTACCTGAAATTTTCAGGTAAATATAGTATGCCTCAACTTTTAACACCAATTTTGACTGTAGCAGCCTCGGGATTCCTTGACAACAAAGGATTGGCTCCATCTGCTAACATTCTAGCGGCTGTTAATTCTTTTAATAGTTCACCGACTGTATCTGCATCCCAGGAAATACTTGGTATGAATAATATGCAGTTTACATCAGCTATTACTGCTATACCTTCGTGCCTCACTGGTAAAGTGTCAGCAAATTTGCAATTGTCAGTTCCTGAATCTATTAGATCTCAATTTTATTTTAATAATGTTGTTGAAGACATTAAAAAGCAAATTGACTTAATTATGACCGGTGGTGTACCCGGTTTGGTTTCTACCATTGCCAGAGTGCAAACTTACTGCAACGATACATTTGATCTCAAAGGTATGTTTACTCAAATGCAGGAAGGATCCTTTGATGACTTTGGAGTAACTGTTAACAGTTATACAGATATTGTTACAGGCGGAGTCAACAGTCAATTTGCTACACTGATAGGCGGCTTGAATAATAGTTCTGCAAGAGAAATGTTAACACAAATGGGCGAGTTCGGAACCATGTTTGACATTTCTGAACTAGATAGGATCTACGATCCCAAAGTACTTTGCCAGAACTTAATTAATCAAGGTTTTTATCTGGTTAATGAATTGTTAACGAAAGGTGGCATTGATGTGTCGAATCTTGCCATTGCTGACGAAAAGCAATTATTGGCAGTAATGGCAACTATTACCGGAACAGAACTAAGTGCCATTATTGCAGTTACAAACTTTAAGCCATATGGTAGCATAAAATCTCTAGTGGATGTTCTTGATGGTTCGAGATTGTTTAGTCCTAAGGCACTGGTTGCTGCCGGCGGCTCACTAAAAGATTTAGCCAATAAGATGGTTAACATCGGAGGCAAGTTTAAATCTTTTAAAGATCTCAGTGGGACATATTTGAGTATAAAGGCTACACCGACACCTAACTTAACCGGAGTTCAAAGGCTTGGAACAAATTCTTTATTTGACAATGCAAAATCTAAACTGCCAATTGGAACAGGTGTGTTTGGTAACCCTACAATATACGACTACATTGGAGTCTTGGCCGGCGAAGGTTACACAGAAGATATAACATCGTTGATCGACATTCAAAATCAAATTACAGCTATTGACGAAGGACTTGCATTAAAGAATGCACTTTCTGCAAGACCCGTTGATCAAACTTTGATCGCACAAAGAACAGAAGCCTTGGTTACCAGTAACAAGACACAACTACAGACATTACTTAACGAAGGCGAAAATAAATTTAACGCAATTTTCAATCGTTTGCTCAGAGAAAGAGCAAATTCAAAAATAAATGGAATCAATTATGAGGAGACACAGGCAACGCCTGATTCCGTTTCTAGTTTTGCACTTGGTCTACACGATGTTTGGTCTGATCCAAAAAATTTAAAATACAGTGATTTTATAAAAAAAATTACCACAAACGATGTTTTTGGAGAAGCGGTACAGGCCGGCATCGATGAAGGTTTCAATTTGGCATTGTTAGCTCAAAAAAATATACCAGTCTATACCAAATTGGATCCGGTAGCCTACAGTAATGTCGTCAATGCACGACCAGACTGCTAATCAAAAAATACTTGATTATCAACTAATACATGTGCTACAATGTAAGTTGTAGTGTTTGTACCACCGTAAAGGAGAAACTATGACAGAAAATTTAGATAAATTGGAAGGTAATTCTGACCTTCCGAATTACCTAAGAACTGCTGTAATTATTTTTATGATGGTTATTGGTGTGTTCTTTAGCGCAAAGTTATTGCTGTGGACCATTGACAACAAATTCAGTAAAATAACACCAATGGAAGAAAGCCAGATTACAGCCGAACTAAGAGATCGTCAACTAGCCTGCTTGGCAAAAAACATTTACCATGAAGCAGGCAATGAGCCATTTGAAGGTAAGGTAGCTGTGGCACAGGTTACAATTAACCGCACTGAAAGCGGTAAGTTCCCTGGCGACATCTGTAAAACCATTTACCAGAAGAATGTAGTCTATGAAAAAACCGTATGCCAGTTCAGTTGGTACTGCGACAGGGAATCCCATATTAAACCCTTAAACAAGGCAGTCTATGAAGAATGTATGACTGTGGCTAAAAAGGTCTTAATGGAAGGATTCCGGTTGCCCGGACTGACTAATGCATTGTATTATCATGCAGACTACATAAACCCCGGCTGGAATCGCGAAAAAGTTGCCAAAGTCGGCCGCCATATTTTTTATCGTTGAGGTGATCTATGATTACAGGTATCGTTAATTTTTTCAAATCAATTTTTGTGTTCATTTATGCTTTCTTTAAAGAACACCTAGGAAAACTAAGTGCACATACACTAGGCTGGATTAGTATTGTGCTCATGCATTTGGCCACTGTGCCAACCTTGGCCGCAGTACTACTAAACAAGAGCGATACACTACCACCAGTAGATCTTGTATTGTTTCTCTGGGCGGCACTGATTGCAGTTTTCTTTAAAAGCCTTATTGAAAAGAATTTTCTATATATTGCTACCGTTTGTGTTGGTTTTGTAGCACAAACCGTGGTAATGAGTTTGATTCTATTCAAGTAAAATGATTACTGTAACTGATTCTGCTAGAGAAAAAATCCAAGACATACTCTACAGCGAACGGCCCGGTACACACATTAGATCGTTTGTACAAGGCGGCGGCTGTAGTGGATTCCAGTACGGTTTTATGCTAGACACTGACATTAACGAGGATGACTTTCAAATTGATGTCGGTGTCTTTAAAATCTTAGTAGACGCCATGAGTATGCAGTATATCTCTGGCTCAACCTTGGATTATCGAGAGGAACTAATGAGCAGTCAGTTTGTAATCGAAAATCCAAATGCTGTTGGCACCTGCGGTTGCGGCAGTAGTTTTAGAGTTAATTAACTGGCTTGATAATGCTCAACGGTCTGGGCATTAAATAAATTGGTACATAGGGAGTAAACCATGTCAAAAAGAACCCACGAAGAACTCAGCGCCTCTGAGTACGAAGACAGGACCGAATTCAAAGTTTCCGATACCGACTACGGATTCCTAATCGACAGTGAAGGAAACCTAAAAACAGTATTTGGCCCGGAAGAACTTTTTGACGCTCCGCCTGAATCAGTTCAACAAATCCTCGACATGTTTGGTGTTGACAGTTCTGAACTAATTATGCGAGCCGGTGCTACAATACATTAATTTGTTGCCAAAAAACAACAAAAAACTGCTGAAAATTTAAGCAATAAATGTAATACTTTTTTGTTAACCCTACGGGTTGACGGGTTATTTGTTTCCGTGTTATAATACATACATGATGAAACGCAAGCGCCGCCAAGATACCAAGCATGTTGTCTATGTGATTACCAACACGGTAACCCAAGAACAGTATGTTGGTATCACTGTTTGCGGTCAGCAGGTGCGCCGTGCACTAAAAGTTCGCATTCAAAAACATATCCGTCGTGCACTAACTGAAAACAAAGACTGGGCACTTTGCGCGAGCATTCGCGACTACGGTGTTGACGCACACACCTATGGTGTGTTAGAATATGTTCGTGGCCGCAAGCCTGCTCATGCCCGCGAGCGTGAATTGATCCGCGAATACAGCCCTGCACTGAACAGCCACTAAGGAGAGATAACATGGGAAGCATTAGCGAAATCCTAATTGAAATTGAACATCTGCTTGACCTGGGGCACGAGCCTAGGAGCATTGCAGTAATGTTGGATATCCCTGTTGAGTGGGTCTACTCAATTGAAGAAGGTGAATTTCGAGAAGAGAAAGTATAATGACAAAACAAGTTGTCTATCGCGGCAGTGTTCTTGCAAAAGGTAGCACTGCCCTGGAGTTGTGGGAAGCCTGGCAAAAGGAAACTAAGGACCGTAATGCCGCACAGAAAAAACTTGATACCCACATGAAAGATGTAGAACAGCGTCACCGGGAACTGTTGGAGCGTTACAAATGAACAAACGAATTCGTGAACTTGCTCTACAGGCTGGTGAATATGTAAATTCTGTTTATACTCCTCCTATCAGAAGTAAAACCCCTGGCAAGATTTGGGAGGACGGGCATGTAGGATGGAACGAACAGTTTCAGGAAAAGTTCGCTGAGTTGATTGTTCGGGAATGTGCTGGTGTTGAGTTATATTGGTTGGGCGAACAGGATCGTAAATCGGTTACTGAAAAGATTAAACAACATTTCGGAGTTGAAGAATGATTCATTTTAATTTTACTGTCTCTGATGCTGATGCTGAAAACATCTTTGCCATCCTTAACAATCAGATTAGCCGCAATCGTGAAGAAATGATGGAACTAATGGTCAAAGGTGATGAATATAATATGCGGGAAGCATATGAACGGGACAATGAATATATCAAAGAATTGATAAAGAAAATGACCAATACAAAGGTAGAAGAACCAAAAGGCTGGATCTGCAATAAATGCGGTACTGATAGGACAAAATCGGTTTGTCCACAAGGTCATAATGCCGCACTAACGGGTGAATGCCCGATGGTTGGAGTTTTACAATGAAAGTATTTTGGCTTACTTGCACTGAATGTGCCATGACGCAACCAATGCAACCGTGTGAAGCTTGTCTAAATAAATCTGCTCAAGGAATGTAAATGAATAAACGAATTCTTGAACTTGCTGAACAGGCAGGAACCGATACCAGCGGCAAATGGATGAGCATTGATAATGTAGAAGAGTTTTCCAAGTTGATGGTTAAAGATTGTTGCAATGTTTTACTTCAATGGAAAAATGAACCTTTTCCTTTTGATGAAAACCTCGCATGTAGTTTAATCAAGGAACATTTCGGAATCAAATAATGAACATTGATGCAGGTCACTACTATATTCCTGACACGCCAAGAGAAAATGGCTACTTGCTCATCGAAGTTACCAAGGATGGTCAAGTGCAAGTAGTGAGTCCTGCAAGTCGATGGTGGCGTGACAGGGTATTTGCTACAGTAGAAGAATTCCGGCAAGTATGGCTGAAGGAATATATGTTCCGTGACCGAGCCCTATTGGAACATCCTATGGGCCAGTTTCAAAACTATTACAGCCGGTTGTTCGTCCATCAAGGTGAGGAACTTGGCTGGCGTTATATTAAAAAGGTTAAATGATGGAATTTGAAGAATACGACGAATTTGAAAAGAAGTTAAAAGAAAAGTACCCTGAGATGTTCAGCCAGCCCTACGGTGGTATCTGCGTCAATCAAGGTTGGTGGCCCATTATCGAATCATTGTGTGCTAATATTCAAAGTCATATAAATTGGTGGAATAAAAATCACGAAAAGCATCCTGTTGTGGAACAGGTTGTAGTAGAGCAAATTAAAGAAAAATTTGGTGGACTGCGTTTTTATTATAAAGGCGGAGACGACAAGGTATATGGAATGGTTCGTATGGCCGAATCATGGGCAGAACACACCTGTGAAGAATGTGGTAAACCGGGTACTAGCCGCAGTGGCGGTTGGATTAAAACTCTGTGCGATGAGCACGATGAAAAAAGAAAACAAAGATATAAGGATTTAAAATGAAAAAAATAATTCATGACCTGGCCCTGCAGACTGGTGGTTCACATTATCCAGGTGTTGGAGGCGAACTGTTAGAAAAGTTTGCCGAGCTCATGCTAAAAGAATGCATTCGTGTGGTTGAAAACACACCAACGCATTGTGCATATACCACGCATGACTTGTCTACAGTAGAATGCACAATTAGAAAAAGTGTAGAAGAACTAAAAAAACATTTTAATACTTGAGTATTACAAAAACCCGTGGTTGACATGGGTTTTCTTTTTTGCTATAATATACACATAAACAGTTAAGAGGCGTACATGAACAAAACCATTCAAATCAACGGGCTTACGCCGCAACAGGTTAAACTTGCTGATCTGTTGTGGAAATGCGAAACAGAACTCCAGGTGGCCGCAATTATTGCCCTCTTTGGACACGAAGCTCGTGTAGTTCGCGACATGATTATTGCCGCAACTCTTGACACTGTCACGGAAACAAATATTGCCGGTCAAGTACTTGACCGTTTTCGCCTTTGATCGTATAATATAGTTTTCAACACAGGAGCACAAAAAATGGCAACTCGTTCTACTATTGCACTTGAATTCGCCGATGGCACCGTTGGTCAAATCTATTGCCATTGGGATGGCTACCTTGAACACAACGGCTGTATCTTGTTTGAGAACTACCAGGATCCGTTCAAACTGCAACGACTAATTGACCTGGGCGACTTGTCTGTACTGCACGCCGAAATCGGTGAAAAGCATAATTTCAATGACGAGTACAAAGATGGTTGCACCTTCTATGGCCGTGACCGTGGCGAAGATGGCACCAATGCTCGTTACTTCAAAGACTTTGCTGATTACGAACAGAATCATCAATATGAGGAATACGAGTACATCCTGCGGACCGACGGCCAATGGTATGTGTGTCATGAAGACAACTATGTTCCTCTTGAAAAAGCCTTGACTACCGAAAGCGTAGAATAATGCAAAAGTTTGATTACCCTTGGCAGGTCGTTGCAGACCTAGAGCGGCACTCTAGCCGCATCAACAAAGAACAAATCATTGAAGTGCAGGCAGAAGCCGGCAATAGTGAATTCTTTGAAGGCGCAAGGTTTGCACTTGACCCAATGGTAACCTTTGGGCTAAAACAAATTCCTGAAAAGTCAGATGCAGATGGTCCCGGCTTGCCTTGGGATACCTTTACTCTGATTATGACTGGCTTTGTTAATCGCTCATTGACTGGTAATGCGGCCAAAGAAGTTGTGGCTTCTATTATGAAGTCTGCTACTCAGGCACAATGGAATGGCTGGTACCGCCGTATCTTGATCAAGGATCTTCGCTGTGGTGTTAGCGAAAAGACTATCAATAAAGTAGTAGAAAAACAATATGCTCAATATGCTGTACCTGTATTCGGCTGTCAGCTTGCTCATGATAGTGCTAATCATGAAACAAAAGTTGCAGGAAAAAAACTCATTGAAGTTAAACTCGACGGAGTTCGTGTTATCACTATCGTTTATCCTGACGGTCGCGTGGATCAGTTTAGTCGAAACGGCAAAGAGCTAGTAAACTTCCCCCATATCAAAGAACAATTTGCCAAGACTGTCACAGGCATTACCGAACCGGTAGTATTTGATGGCGAGATCATGAGCAGTAGTTTTCAAGATTTGATGAAGCAGGTCCATCGTAAAAGCGATGTAAAAGCTGACGACAGTGTCTTGCACCTGTTTGATTTTCTAACACTAGATGCATTTAATGTAGGTGTATGGAATCGTAAACAAATCGAGAGAAGCGAAAAACTTCGTGCCTGGAAAGATCTATGGGCAGAAGAAACTCCCAACATTGATATTGTTGCACAAGAGTTAGTCGACCTTGACACTGATGTAGGTAAACTTCGATTTGCAGATATTAATCGTCAAGCCATTGCCGGTGGCTACGAAGGCATTATGATCAAAGATCCTGATGCTGTCTATGAGTGCAAGCGATCAGTGGCCTGGCTCAAGCTCAAGCCCTTTATCGAAGTTAGCCTTACGGTTATTGGTATTGAAGAAGGCACTGGTAAAAATGTAGGCCGTCTGGGCGCACTAATTTGCCAAGGCGAAGATGATGGTAAAACAATTACTACCAATGTAGGTAGTGGGTTTAGCGACGAGCTTAGAAATGAAATTTGGAAAAATAAAAACCTTGTTGAAGGACAAATTGTGGAAATCCGTGCAGATGCTGTCACAAAAAATCAAGATGGCACTTATTCGGTTCGTTTTCCGCGTTTCCTCCGTTTCCGCGGGTTTGAAGTTGGCGAGAAAATTTAACATGGAAAAACCAGCAATTAAAAGTGTAATCTATGGTGGCATCAATGAGTTGATGCAAAATGAAAAATATTACAGGTACAGCCACATTGGTAGGAACTATTGCCGCTGGACAGAAGAAGGGCAAAAAGCCCTTAACGATTTTATGAACGAGATGACCTTCTATATTTACGAGGCTGAACAAAAAAGCCTCGACGATCGTAGCAAAGACCTCCTTCTAAAAGAGCTTAAAGCATGAACAAACGAATTAGAGAAATTGCTGGTCGTGCCCTGGATCAAGCAGTTCCTGAAACTTGGACCGGCCTTTCTCGAGAACAATTGGTTAAATTTCAAGAAAAGTTTGCTGAGTCGATTGTTCAGGAATGCGTTAAAGAAATTGGTTATAAGAGTGTGGAACTATTAGACATTGATTTTTACCCGCACTATCAAGAACGATTGAAAAAACATTTTGGAGTTGAATGATGAAAGCAGTTGACCTTTACCTAATGCTCAGTAGCTTCGCCTTTGGCGTAGCCGTTACTAATCTTTTTTATCTGGTAATACTAAAATGAAAACACTTGAACTAGTTGGTGCAACAGCACAAGAACGCGGCGATTGGCTTCGAACACTCTTGACTAAAAATGTCTGCGATGTTACATTTACTAAGGTAAATGGCGAAACTAGAACCATGCCTTGCACACTTGACAGTCGACGCCTTCCTCCTGCTCCTGTAAAGGAAAGTAAGAAAGCCGCCAACTCTGATACACTCAGCGTCTGGTGTGTAGACAAAAACGAATGGCGCAGTTTCCGTGTAATGAATGTAACTGAAGTAAAAATCTTGTAAAATGAAAAGCACTATTGATCCTTCTGAACTGGATTCGAATATCCAGCAGACTTCGGAAACCACTTGGATTATCACACTTGAAGAAGATCCCGAAACAGGCGATCTGATTATGCCTCTGCCTGATAAATTGCTAGAAGCGCAAGGTTGGAAGATTGGCGATACTTTAACCTGGGATGTCAACGACCAAACAGGAACTGCTACACTTACTAAGAAGGATTAACATGACCGAAGAAAAGAAAATCAAAATCGAATTTGCACCCGGTTGCTTTGATAACTTTGAAGGCACTCAAGAAGAACTTGATGCTTTCATGGCTGAGCTACAGAACAAGTTTTCGTCAATGACTCGCGAGCAAATCGAATCTGAAAGCAGAAGCATTGACGAAGAATACCTAGAAGAAATGTTTGAAAAGGATCCCGAGTACGCCGCCAAGTTGGTGCAAATACTACTCAGCGATCCCGGAGAAGATCGCAAGCTACAATGACTGTATCTAAAAGTCCGGGCCGTATGACTTTTCAAAAAGAAAAGTACATTGAACGGTGTAAAGATGAAGGCAAAGAACCCGATACGGCACATTTAGAAATGTATGAGAACTTTCTCGAACGCTACGATGCCAGGTTTGAAACTGAAGAAAGCAAGGCATCGAGCATGGAGTACGATCTGCTGACTACTCCTTGGATATTGGAAAAAGTTCGTGCCAGCAAAGTTTATGCTCAGAATTTGTATGCTTCAATGTGCAACAACGATTTTCAACGAATAGAAATGTGGCCCATACTTACAGATCAAAAATGGAGTTGTAGTTGGCGTTATGCTGGAGGCATAATTGCTGACATGCGTCAAGAAGGCGATTATATCGATTGGTATTGTTCGGGCATCCGTGATATTGATTCCCCTGACAACGGATTTGTTAGCGAAAGCACAGTTACAGAAGATATCGAAAACGACCTTAGGCAATTAGGTTGGTTGGTTATCAAAGATTAATATGACTCTGATTTACGACGAATATAACGATGTATGGGTGTGGGTTGAAGAAAACGACCACGACTGCGAGCTTAGTCCTGCCTTTGACGAAAGAGAAGATGCTCTGCTCTGGCGCACTCGCATGATCCATATTTTGAAGAAACATCCTGCTTAAAAGGCAAAACAAACTATTGCAATTTACCAATTGTAAGTTTACAATTACATCATGCTAAGAATTTAGCTAACTTTAAAAGGAACATAAAAATGTCATTCACCAAACTTTCTACCACCCAGAATCAGTTTCTAGAGTCTTATCTCCGTGGAACTGGTCGTACACTGAGCGCCGCTCAAGCTGAAGCAACCTACGGTATTAAGAATATCCGTGCTCGCATGACAGAAATGCGTCAAGCTGGTTTGCGTGTTAGCCGTACCAAGAACACTGAAGGTCGTAGCGCCTACAGTGTCAGCAGCCGCGATGTCAGTGGTAGCCGTGCTAATGTTTTTGTAGCCTAATACAAGACCAATTAGCCCAAAAGGTCACTTCGGTGGCCTTTTTTCTTATATAATATAGGTATTCTGATGGAGTATACAATGAAAGTCTATCAAGTTGCAGGCTATCCAAACAATCATTATTTTGTGCAAACTTTTTCTGAGTTGCTGGAAATCATGAGTTGGATGAGAAAGAATGATGTAGATTGCCTGCACGAATCTAGCGGCATACACGGATATGGTTTTAGTATACGCAAGAACTTTGATTGGTTTGCACTGAGGTGGATATGAGAGTTATGAATAAAAATATCTGGCCTTACCAGACTAAAATTCAAACAGAACGACTCGACGAGATGCTGATGTGGTGTAAAGAAAATCTATACCACGGCGGACATTACGAGCCAAATTGGTACTTTAACACTGACACCTTTACCTGGTGTTTTAAGGATGGTAAAGAGTTTACAATGTTTTGTCTAAGGTGGTCATGAAATACTGGAACAAGGACAAACGAATTAGGCAAGCACATTGGTTCAAGATAGAGTGCAATTGGAATTTGTCATATTTTGAAAGAAAACGACAACTACAACAATTACCCAGCACTGGTAAATTTTATTTGTATTTTGGTTCTAATACCATCTGGTTTGAACGAGAGCAAGATGCCATGTGGTTTACACTATCCCGGAAGTAACATGATCTATTACAAAATTCGCAGTAAGAAAAATCCCGACATGTTTCGCAAGGCCGACGGTTCTTGGAATAAATCAGGCAAGGTCTATGACACCCTAGGCAAGCTTCGTAGCACACTTACTAACAACATGAAAAGTTACCGATCGGTTGACATGAGCGACTGGGAGGTAGTAGAATACGAAGTTCTAGTAAAAGAAGTAAAAGATCTTCATCTGGTGATAAAGCCAGAAAGACTACTCGAATACCTGGGCAAACAATATGACTAACTCATTTATTTTTAGTTGGGATATGTATGGCATTGAAGCCATTGTCCCTATCAACGAGTACGAATATTGGGATCAAGAGAATCTGCTAAAATTGTTGGCTGGCAAGGATGCACAGCGAAATCCTCTTAACAGCATTGTTCAAGCATTGATTCTTAGAGCTCGATTTAACAGTCAACGGCAGTATGAAATCTATGCAGTGGCATGCGATGAATCCTGTACCAAAGAATTTTGGCGACAGCAGTGGGAAGAATACCCACAAGAAACTGCTAATATTGTTCGTGAGCGTGGTCATAAATTGTACAGCGATCGAATAAACCAAGAGAAAGTAAAAATAACATGAAAATTACATACATGTCGGATCTGCATCTTGAATTCGGATATCAACCTCTGCCAGGGGGCGATGTCTTAATTCTTGCTGGCGATATCTGCGAAGCTCGTAGTCTTATTAAAGAATACCACAGTACTCGTCTTACTGATGCTAATCCTGGCACCTATAGGTATGTAGACTTCTTTGAAAAAGAGTGCGCCAAGTACCAAAAAGTTTTCTATGTTATGGGCAACCACGAGCACTACCATGGTCGTTTTGATAAGACTTATGATGAGCTTAAAAGTCGCCTGCCGGCTAATGTGACTCTGCTAGAGCGTGAACTTGTTGAATACAATGGTGTTGTGTTTATGGGCGCCACATTGTGGACTAACTGCAACAATGCAGACAGTCTGACTCTTTGGCATCTAAAAAGTATGATGAATGATTATAGGGTAGTTCAGAATTTCTACGCCGAAAAGTCAATCTATCATAAACTTATTCCTGAGCAGACTTTCAGTGTTCATAATAAAACCATGCAGTGGATGAGGCTTATGCTGTCAGAACATCGTGAAAAGCCTGTTGTAGTAGTTACACATCATGCACCCAGCTTTAAGAGTGTACCACCGCATTTTGTTGGTGACACACTAATGAACGGTGGATATGCCAGCGAACTCAGCGAAGATATTCTTGACAACGAAAATATCCGTTACTGGATTCATGGTCACATGCACGACCCAGTTGACTACGAAATTGGTACAACACGGGTTATTAGTAACCCTAGAGGCTATCAAGGTTGGGATCAAAACTACGGATTATTTGATCCAGAAAAGAGCTTTGAGATCTAATGAAGCGTCGACTACACACGGTTCTAGATTCCAGATACAAAGGGTATCCACAGTGGAAATACTGCGTAGCCAGGCCTGAGCGCACTAGTGTATTCTACAGCACTAAGACAAAATATGAAAGTATGCAAGTATTTTTCAAATGGCGTCGTTGGTGTTGGGAAACCTGGGGCGCCAGCAAAGAGCTTGTAGAGTGGTTAGACGATCTAACACCAAGGCAAACGGATGTTGAAGATCATAACGAGCATTGGTGTTGGGTCAATGATCAATACAGTACTAGAATTTATCTCCGTGACGATGCTGATTTGTCTTTGTTTTTGCTGAGGTGGGCATGAAAAAAACATCTGTACGACATTGGGAATTTCATAACGGTGTTGATCCTATTAATCCTGGGTCTCGTTGGCCTATGGTGCCACCGCGCGGCTGGACCTGCTGGGTCTATCCCAAGGATAATAGAGAGTTTGAACAATGGATGGAACAAAATTGTCCTACAGCAGAATGCATTCATAGGTTTAATAGCGGTGATCCGATGTACACCGTTAGTATCACTGACGACAAAGAATGCACACTATTTCAATTGAGGTGGTCATGAGTGAAGATGTCTTAGCTGATTGGAAGAACTGCCGCTTTGCTCGCGTTGATTTTGAGTTATTGGACAAACCTGACATAGTAGTTGTACTAACTGATGTGCCTTTTTGGAATTCAAATTTTGAAAAACTAAAAGATTGGTGTGACGAGTACGATTGTGAAATTCAGGGATTAACTGTAAAATTTAACACAGAAGAGTCTTTAATGATGTTTTGTTTAAAATGGTCCTAACATGATCGAAGTTCTAGTTACAGACGAAAAAAGTCCAAACTACGACAGCAACAAAAAGTATTTCTTTGACATACATTTTTGGGCCAAGGATCATTGCTCTGGCTATGTAGATTTCCACATCCAAGATGTCAGTGATGTAAGTTTGCTGTGGGACGAAATAGCAGCCTATCATTTTAACAACGAAGCTGATGCTACATTGTTTAGATTAAAATGGCTATAAAATGGAATATACAATAATCGAGGACGGCTGTGATTGCTACCCATGGCGAGAAGTTTATACTTGGCTTCCTGTAAAAACAATTACAGGCAAAAAGATATGGATGGAAAAGGTATACAAGCGCAAAGTTTGGGTAGTTTGGGGCACAGGCTTTCATATGGAACCAGAAGTACAATATGCAACAATTCTTGAATTACTTGCAGGCAAAGATCGAGACCTGGCGTGATCGTCGATTCCTAAACAAGCACGGTTGCGAAAACTGGGAACAGTATAACTATAGGTTTGACCCTGACCGCTGCCAATGGGCATCTAGAGTAAAAGATTATTACCATGGCTACCCATATTGGACGATATTTTCGGATCACAGTCACCAAGTCTATTATTGGGATCTAGGTGTTGATGGAATTTATATACTGTCTGAATGGTGCAAACAAAATCTATCGGGTAAGTTTAGGTTTGATTTCCTGCGTGTATTTGAGCAAACACCCTACGGACTAAACGGGCCAGAAGACGCCGAATGGTGGATAAATGAAATTGGTGGCAGTGATTATATCTTCTTTGCTTGTCAAAACGAGCAAGATTTCTTGATGTTTAATCTGCGATGGGCTTAATGGAACTTGCGGTAATCACTATAACTGATCCAATACTCTGGTGGGAACGGTGTAATTGGATTCAAAAGAACTGTAGTCAATGGCAGGATCACACCTGTTGGGCAGGCTGGCAAATTGGCTATTCTGACATAGAATACAGTGTTCCTGCACAAGAAGCACTAATGTATTATCTAACTTGGGGGAACTAAAATGGAACTGTACTACGGAGGTGGCGGAGCCAGTAACCCGCATTTTTCTTATACTGTCCGTATTAAGAAAATGAACACAGAAGCCTTTGACTGGTGCAGTAATTACCCAGACGACGGTAAGTACTTTAGGCGTTGGTATGTGGAATGGCAAGATGTTTACAAGCGAGACCACGATGTAGTACAATTTGAGTGGGAAGAGCCGGCAATCTTGTTTGCTCTAAAGTTTGGTCATATATGACAGAAGCAGTAAGGCTATCGTTTGGGGTCAACAGGATCTTAGAGATCGTAGGGGACATGAAAGACCAGGGCTACCGGTTAGGTGTCGACTTTGACTTTTCTTACCATCCTTACCAGTTTGATCAATTTAGTGGAGACGAAACTCTTGCATACACTGAATTTTTGTTTTATAATAATTCATTGGCTAGCTGGTTTGTAATAAAATATAGCTAGTGTTGTCAAAAAACAACAAAAAACCCTGATTTGACTAGGGTTCTTGACAAGAGGTATAAATACTCTTACAATAGAGTTAAGTTAGTTAGGAAGTCCAAGCAAGACAACCGAAAGAAGTTTTCAGGGGTTGACAGCAGGACTAAATAACTATACAATTGATACATGCGTTAGAGATAACGCCAATTTTAAGGAACAAAGAAAGCAAATTATGAAATCCACCGTAACATCGTTACATAGACTGATATCTAAAGCCGAGATGGTAGGCACATGCCCCGCCACCTGGTTTGCGTATCAGCCAAGTAATGATCGCGGATCAGAGATTAAGTCGGGGTCCCGGGAGGGCCGTGTAGCATAAAAGCAACACAACTCACCCAAGGACCCCAGGACTAAAAACCCTGGGGTTTTTGTTTGCCTAAGGAAAATGATAGACACAGAGATTAAGAAGAAAAAACAAGCAGAATGGTTAAAGGTGCACACCTTAACGCAGGATCAATTCAAACAATTGATTGAGAATAAAGTAAGGCGTGCCAAAGAACACAATTCTGCTTTGATAAAGCGAGAGGCTCTCTGCGGAGGCCGTTAGCATCGCAAACGAGTGTATAGGGAACGCGATCCTGCCCGCTCGTAAAACATGGGCTATAATGTGGGCGGCCTACCGGATGAGAAGCTTGTGGCGATAACGCAAGTGGTAAAAAGGTAGCGTATTAAAGCATATTAGATGAACAGCGGCTTGACTCCTGATGTCAAGTGCAGTTATAATACACACTAGTATGTTTTAATACACGCATTCGAAAGAGTGCGTTGATTAATTAAATGCACCATTCATCTAGAGGCCTAGGATACCGCCCTTTCACGGCGGGTACACGAGTTCGAATCTCGTATGGTGTACCAAATTTGGTGCGGTCCCATAATGGTATTGGAGCGGATTGCTAATCCGTCGATCGGTGAAAGCCGGTTTCTGAGTTCGAGTCTCAGTCGCACCGCCAAGTTTTATGCATCGGTACCAGAGAGGCTTAATGGCTCGGATTGCAAACCCGGTGATTCGTAGGTTCAAATCCTACCCGATGCTCCAATTTAATGTAGTGTGTTCCCCTCAGCGGTCTGTAAAATCGTTGTCTATAATTTGGGGGGTGGCTAGACAGATGGTTCGATTCCTTCACACTACACCAAACAATTTACCCGGTTAGCTCAAAGGTAGAGCACACGACTGATAATCGTGAGACCAAGGATCGTTACCTTGACTGGGTACCAAACATGGCTCGTTAGCATAGTCTGGCCTATTGCGCCGCCCTGTCACGGCGGAGGACACCGGTTCGAATCCGGTACGGGTCGCCAAGTTTTAGGATACTTACAGCAAACTTTTAGCTAAACTTTTTGGTTGTCTAGCGACAAAAGGTATCCTGTTATATAGAAAGGTTGACAATGGCTCACAAACAGCAGTACAATCTTACTCGTAGTCCGCAATGGTGGAAACACCTTAAGGACTTTAAGCGTGTCTGGCACAAACAAGAGCGCCAGGCTTACAAAAAAGTTATTAAACAAGGAGAATGACATGAAATCGGGTAAACCGTAAGTGTCATCCTAGGACTCTGTATGGTCTGGGGTGGCACTATAAATCAATATAGTACAACCATCCCTATCTAGCGTTAACGGTAGCGTACCGGACTCTTAATCCGAGAGGTGTCAGTTCGAATCTGACGGTAGGGACCATATGGAGGTATAGCTCAATGGCTAGAGCAACCGGCTTTTAACCGGTAGGTTCAGGGTTCGAGCCCCTGTGCCTCTACCATATAAAAACACATTCCTGCCCAATTGGTCTTGGGTTTGAAGAGCGTCAGGACCTAGAATAACCGCCTAGGGAGTTCGATGAGTGTGTTTCTATATGGTAGTTAAAGATTGTTTATGTATCGTAGTGCTCGATTTATGTTAGTAAAATAGCGTAGCTCAGCAACACAATCATAGACATCGTAGACAATGATACAGCATACACCTGTATCACTAAGGCTTAGATGGAAGTTTAACCCACTAGGGGTATAATTCTTGTAAGTCTTCACAAAAGTATTTATTTGGAGATGTAGGAAAATTGGTAACCCCAGTGGACTGTAAATCCGCCGCCCGAAAGGCACTACTGGTTCGACTCCAGTCGTCTCCACCAAATAATGGAAGCGTGGCAGAGCCCGGCTTATTGCGTTAGTCTTGAAAACTAAAGATTCCGAAAGGGGTCCGTGAGTTCGAATCTCACCGCTTCCACCAAAATTTGCCTGTATAGCTTAATGGTAAAGCTCCGGCCTTATACTCCGGCGATGGCTCTAGATGAGGGCATGATCTAGGTTCGAATCCTAGTGCAGGTACCAGATATACATCCCTGGTGTTAACGGCAGCATGACGGTCTCCAAAACCGCTGGTGGGGGTTCGAATCCCTCGGGGTGTGCCAATTATTCTTTATCTTTAGATTCTGCGTAGGCAGCCACCTGCTGATATGCACCTGCGGCACCTTGTGTGGTCCGTGGATGCATCATCTTAAACACAGTATCTTTGATAGTTTCTTTTTGAGGCTCAGTAAAACGAGTCTTGCTTGGTGTATAGTTTGGTAGTAGTCGTTGCCACATTGAGTTGATTTGATCAGCAAAAATGAATTGACCTCGGCTGTCAAAAACTGCTAGACTATCATCTACAGGAGGTACTTGAGGTCCCTGTCCGTTGATACGAATATCAACTTGACTGTATCGAGGATCTTTGACTAAAGGCTTAAAGTACAGCATAAATCTGCTATATCCTTTAGGTTCGCCGCCTACTACTTCTTTGGCAATGCCAGATCGCAATGCCTGTTGCGTAAAGTCTAGGGACTGCGTAGCAGACTCGTTTACGATATCTAGGTATTTTCTAAGTAGTTCGGCGCTCATTGTATTCTCCTGTATGTATTTATACATACGACCGTAGCTCATCTGGATAGAGCACTAGGCTACGAACTTAGGGGTAGGGGGTTCGAATCCCTCCGGTCGTGCCAATTTTAGGATGCTAACAGCAACCTTTTACACTAGACTTCTAATCTAAAATGTAAAAATGCATCCTGTTTATTTCTGTTGGGGGTTAGCTTAGTTTGGCCTAAAGCAATGGTCTTTGAAATCATGATCACTGGTTCGAATCCAGTACCCTCTGCCAAACAATGGTGTCCATAGTGTAGTGGCCTGCATACTTGTCTGTGAAACAGGTGGTACCGGATCGATACCGGTTGGACACCCCAATTAATGCTGATGTGGCACAGTAGGTAGCGCACATCCTTGGTAAGGATGAGGTCACCGGTTCGATCCCGGTCATCAGCACCATTTAATGGTAGAGTAGCATAGCGGCTAATGCGCCACCTTCATACGGTGTTTATCGTGAGTTCGAGTCTCACCTCTACTACCAGTAATAAATACTACTATGAGCAAGTATTGGTTTGACTATGTTAAATCTTGCTACGATTTAGTAGTAGAGTCTGAAGGTATGACAGACATTGTGTTAGAACACGATGTTGAGGCATACATTGTTCACCTTATGGCGAACAATTTTAAAAGAACTGACATCGGTGAGCAGGCTATAGCAATACAAATGCTGTCAGCAATGAATACCGGTAATACAAAAGATTTACTGCATATCGGTGACGAATGCTTGCTAATTCACAGTTATCCACTGAAACAACGGCGTTGGCCTAGTCCTAGATATTACATCGACATGGGGACTACGGCTTATGGTATGGCAAATCATATCATGGAAACGCATTTTGAACCCGCAAGCAAAATACTCAACGGCATCTTCCGCAGAATCTAATTTATTGTGCCTGAGCAAGCAAGGTGTAGGCGTCTGACTGTTAATCAGAAATGAGCCGGGTTCGATTCCTGGAGGCACAGCCAGTTTTAGGATAGCAACAGCAAACAATAATCGCGATTGGTTCGCACTTTCTCTTCAAAAGAAACTTAACTGGTTCGAATCCAGTATTAATGCTATCCTGTTTTATTTTATGTGCGTTTAGTCAAAATGTTAGGGCATCACGACGGGAGGCGTAACAACCTTCAGGTGCGGGTTCGAATCCCGTAACGCACGCCAAACAATTTATGGGGCCTTGGTGTAATGGTAGCACAGTTATAGACGGCTATCCTGCTAAGGATACAGACAGCAACTTTTTCTTCATTTCCATTGTAAGGAAAAGGTCCAGGTTCGAATCCTGGGGGCTCCACCAAACATATTCCGTGAGGCAGCTGGTGTGGCCGCTAGTCCTTCAAACTAGTGAGATGGGATCAAAACCCATACGGAATACCAATTTATTATGAAAAAATTTATATTATCAATTGTTTTACTTTTTCCTTTATTGGCCTATGCCTGTAATGGATATGTAGTTGGTTTTAAAGGTCTAAACGATGCTTTTGACCAAACAGCATTTGATGCTTATGTAAAGCATTTTAAATACTGCGGCAAAATATATAGCTGGCATCAACAAAAAGCCAGCTTAAAATTTATAGAAAGTCTAAAGGTGCCATACCAACTGTATGGCTTTAGCAAAGGTTCTGAATCAGTTTCTTATTTGTTAAAACATATAAAGTCTAAAAAACCGGAGTATGTTATAACACTCGGAGCTTACAGAACAACAGATGTTAACTTCGACAGGTATCATGTTAACTACGACAATTATTTCGATAACTCAGGAATTGGTCAAACAAGTCCCGGAGTCTACATAAATGTACCACACATGAGTATACAGAAAGAAGTTAACAAAATTAAAAATATCAATACCTCCTTCGCCAAGTTGGTCTAAGGCATCGGATTTTGATTCCGACATTCCGAGGTTCGAATCCTTGAGGGGGTGCCAGAAATTCTGGCCAGAAGAAAGCACATGCGACCTGAGCCTCACCGGGCGGTATGTCAGTTACGAAACAGTAGGGTAAGAGCCCCTAGGAGAGGCACGAATTTTATGCCGTAGTGGTAGACTGGTAATGCAACGGATTGTCTATCCGTCCTATGAGGGTTCGATTCCCTTCTACGGCGCCAAATTTATAGACCAACTAACTATGATACGGGCATCACATGCCCGGTAGCGTCTACTTTAGTTAGTGCTTACATTAGTAGTTGATGCTGTGGTGGCAGATACAAGGATGTAAGTCAGTCCACTCAACGAGAGATTCGTAGGTCAGTACTTACCAACTGGCTTGGAGTGCGGTGTGATACCGACGGTGGACGCCAATTTTATGCTCTTGTAGTTTAGCAGGGAAAATTCCGGTTTTGTAGTCCGGCGTCGGCAGTTCAAACCTGCCCAGGAGCTCCAGTTTATGGGATAGACGGTACAATGAGTCCCTTTTAGTCTAGCACACTGGGCTGGTGTGTGACACAGCAGTAGACTACAAGGTCGATAAACTCTTGTATACGAGACAATCTAACGAGGTCAGGTAACGCTGAATAGTTAGGCTCCCGATCTATATGTGTCTTTAGCTGATGTGGTCATAGCGGCGGTCTGAAAAATCGTAGAAGCAGGTTCGATCCCTGCAGGACACACCAAACAATTTAATGGGGGCAGTGCTGGGGCACGGGCGGGGTTTGCAACCTTGTTGACTAGATGAGTTCGATTCTCACGGCTTCCACCAATTTTTAGGATGGTAACAGCAACTTTAAAAATTTCACTGTTAATGAAACCAAAATTCCATCCTGTTATTTTTTATCTGGGTATATTGTCAACTTGGTAGACGGCTGGGCTTGGAACTCAGAGGCTGCAGGTTCAAATCCTGCTACCCAGACCAATTTTATAGTCGATTAGTTCAGCGGTACGAACGCCACATTGACACTGTGGAGGTCAGTGGTTCGACTCCACTATCGACTACCACACATGGGGGTATAGCTCAGCTGGGAGAGCACTTGCATGGCATGCAAGGGGTCATCGGTTCGATCCCGATTACTTCCACCATTGTTTTATTGCGGAGAGTCAGGGTAGATGAAGGCCTCATAAGCCGGATTAGAAGTTTCGAATACTTCCTCCGCAACCAGTTTAGGGATACACACAGCAAATTCTATCCAAACGATAGGTAGTTGGTTCGATTCCAACATTACGCACTTGCGTGATTAGCTCATTAGGTAGAGCATTCGTCTTAAAGACTGTATCCCGTTTTATTTGAAAGGTACATTGTATGTACAAAGTTTATTACACAGACCCGCACACCGACAAGGCATATAGCTGGGACACTACCAGCTTAATTGATGCTTTATCTTTAACAAAGAAATTCCGTGACCATGGCATGACTTTTGTTACTATGGTTTCAGAAGATCCTAACAGCGTTGGTAAGCCTGGTGTTGACAGTGTAGAAGATGGGCTTTGCCCTGACGGTGTTGCCTATACCTGGACTAAACGCAGGTAATACCCTGGTGGACGAATTGGTAGAGTCACTAGTTTGAGAGACTAGGTTAAACACTATGTTGTTGGGAGTTCGAATCTCCCCCAGGGTACCACACAATGGCGACATAGCTCAGTTGGTAGAGCAGTAGACTGAAAATCTATGTGTCGGTGGTTCAATTCCACCTGTCGCTACCATTATTTTTTACTGGAATCTTCCAGTCGTTTTATAAGTTTGATTATAGAAGTTCTGAGGCCGGCATCTTCATGCATAAGACGAGCTAGTAGCCCAGTTAAATAACCGCGCTCATAAAGCATTTGATCTTTAATATTTGGATGTCTTTTCTTTTGCAGGCCAAGTAGTCTGTTGATAAGATCGATTTCTTTATGATAGTTCATATAGTATTTAAGCCCCTTTGGACAAATTGGCAAAGTCGCTTCTCTCAAAAGGAAGAGTTCTCTCGGTTCGACTCCGAGAAGGGGTACCAGATAATAGTGGGTTGCCAGAGTTGGTCTATTGGCGCATCTTGGAAAGGTGATGGTTGCGTTTGCGGCACAAGAGTTCGAATCTCTTACCCACTGCCAAGTTTAGGGATGATTACAGCAAAACATTTTACTCCAGCCAAACCTTTGGAGGCCGGCCCGCTTGGGGGTGTGTCGTGGGTTCGAGTCCCGGCTTAGACACTGCATCCCGTTTTATAATGGAAGGTTAACTGGTCTGGGACCAGAACTGTCTCGAAAACAGATTGACTCAGCGATGGGTTACAGTTCGATTCTGTAGCCTTCCTCCAGAGATATTGACTTATTTTGTCTAGTGTGTAACAATAGATATATGTTTGATCCAAATAGAAATGTCGGCCCAGAAAGCCGTAAAAGTTACGCTGATAAAGTCAATAACGGCTTTATACAAAAGTATCTCAGTGGCCAGAATGTTCTTGATGTAGGATTTGTTGGCTATAGCGACAACGGTGTTACTGTTGTACCCATTGTTGAAAATGCCATAGGCATTGATGTTGGGTACCCCGGTTACGATGGCCTTAATTTGCCATTTCCTGACCAGAGTCAAGATGCAGTCTATTCTAGTCATTGCCTTGAGCATGTTGATAACTCGTTGGCTACACTTGCTGAATGGTTTCGTGTTCTAAGAATTGGTGGCTATATGGTAATTGTGGTACCGCATCAACAACTGTATGAAAAAACACTGTACCATCCTAGTAGGTTTGCTGGGTATGGGCATCGCAGGTTTTACTTGCCTAATGTTCTATTAACAGAAATTCAGCAGGCACTGCCCTACGGTGAATGGCGTTTGAGGCATATGGTTGACAACGATGCAGGATTTGATTATAATTTGCCAGCAACACAGCACAGCGCAGGTTGCTATGAAATTGAATGTGTAATTGAAAGAATTGCTCGTCCAGCCTACATTGATGAAATGTTCAAGAGGTAAAACAATCTCGCCGTAGTTCAATGGATAGAACAGGGTCCTCCTAAGACTCAGATATAGGTTCGATTCCTATCGGGGAGGCCAAAAAATATTTTAAAAAAGTGTTGACAGATAAGTACTGTTAGCATATAATACAAACATGCGGGTATGATGTAATGGTAACCTGAAACCTTGCCAAGGTTTATTCGCGAGTTCGATTCTCGCTACCCGCTCCAAAATTTATGCCTGGTTAACTCAGTTGGTAGAGTTCCGTCTTTACACGGCGGCTGTCGGCGGTTCGAGCCCGTCACCAGGTACCATTTATTCGGGGTGTAGCGCAGTCTGGTAGCGCATCTGCTTTGGGAGCAGAGGGTCGTGAGTTCGAATCCCACCACCCCGACCAAGAAGATCACCATTACACACGGTGTATAATAGGATAAGTAGTGTGTAAACGAATTTCAGGAGTGTAACATGCCCATGTATGAGACTACAGTTCGTACTTCTAACGGTGACGAAAAGAAGAGGATCTATGCCGCAACGCCACAAGAAGCTAAAAAGTTATTCGAGCAACTCTATGGCGGTCCTAGGAATGTACCTTACATTCCACATGTTATACCCAGTTAAATAGTATATAGCGCAGAGTGTTAGAAGCGGTATCTGGCCAGGCTCATAACCTGGAGGTCGGGGGTTCGATTCCCTCCTCTGCAACCAATTCTCGGTCCTTAGTTCAATGGATAGAATGCCATGCTTCGAACTTGGAGATGTGGGTTCGATTCCTGCAGGACCGGCCAACTAAGGAGAAACCAATGAAAACAGTGACTTACAAAAATAAACTAAACGGCGAGCAAGTAATTTGCAACGATACCCGCAATGTCGAAGTCATTGATGGTGTTGAGTATCTACTGGTCCGTCGCCCCGGTACAGATCGACAATTCTTAATGCGTAAAGAAGTATTAGAAAAAATTTCTGTAAACAAGCAAGAAATCCATTGACCAGTTTAAAGAACTGTTGTATAATTGATGCATTAGTTAAGCAATTAACCAGTTCTTTAAAAATTAGATGCCAATTTTTTGCCCGGATGGTGAAATAGGTAGACACAAGAGACTTAAAATCTCTCGCTTTCCGAAAGGGGCGTGCCGGTTCGATTCCGGCTCCGGGCACCATATACAAACACATTTTTACGAACAATGGCCCCTATTGCGGCCTAAGTAGTTTTAGTGTGTTTCTATATGGTGTAAGCCAACTAATTTTGTCAGGTGTGTTAGATGAGCGAAAGCCAAGGCCTCGAAATCTTGGTGAGTTGGGCCTAATTAGCCTAGTAGCAGACAATTAACTCTATCACTAACGGACCCTAAGTGAAGGTAGGTTATCTGTAAAAGAGCCCACTGGATCATAACTGCACGGCCGATAATTTGCAGATAATGCCGATGATGTATGTGGCATCGGGCACTTGACAAATCTATTAAATACTGTATGGAAAATAAAAAACCATACTATTATTGGAGAGGGGAACCTCTCACAAAGTTTGAGTATATTATGCTTAGACACGAAATCATAGCAGACTACCTCATTGAGGATGCTATTGAAAAAAGTAACTGTGAAGAAGCCAAAGTTGTACTAGACAAAATTAAAAAATCGTCGTACAATAGAGATAAGTAAGTTTTTGCCCCGGTGGTGGAACTGGTAGACACGCTGGTCTTAGAAGCCAGTGCGAAAGCGTGAGGGTTCGAGTCCCTCCTGGGGCACCAGTATTTTTTTGGGGGTATAGCTCAGCTGGGAGAGCAGTAGCTTTGCAAGCTAAAGGTCATCGGTTCGATCCCGTTTACCTCCACCAATTCAAAATTCGAATATGTCAACTACATCGATTACATCAGATAAACAATCAAAGATTTTTGCTCGCCGCTCCTGCAACGGTTGCACAAAATGTTGCGAAGGATGGTTATCCGCTGAAATTGAAGGCGAAGAAATGTATCCAGGTAAACCTTGCCAGTTTAAGGGCGAAAAAGGTTGCACAATTTATGATACTAGGCCTGAAGAGCCTTGTCGCACTTATTCTTGCTACTGGCTCGAAGATCCACAATATGTTCCAGAAGAATTCTGGCCAATGAAAACTAATAACATAATGAGTAGGCGTTGGACTAGTTCTGGCATTCCTTATTTGGAGATAATCGAGGCTGGTGACAAACTTCCAGTAGAAATGCTTGACTGGGCTATTCAAAGTGTACAACTTGGATTTATTAAGAATATAGTGTACAAGTTAAATGGCAAAGACAGGTTTATAACCAGCAACGAAAATTTTGCAAAAGAAATAATGGGTGTTAAAGCCAAAGAAGAACAAGAACAAAAATAAATTTATTCCCCAATAGCTCAGTTGGTAGAGTGCCGGACTGTTAATCCGTTGGTCCCTGGTTCGAGCCCAGGTTGGGGAGCCAAATATTGCTGGCGTTAGTATAATGGATAATACAGCGGCCTTCTAAGCCGTCGATAAAGGTTCGATTCCTTTACGCCGGACCATAAACTCAAGGAGAAACTACAATGGCAAAAGCAACAGGTACAAGAAGTCACAAGGCAGTAGTAAAACGCACAGCACAAGGTGGTCGTAGACCTAAGACCAGTGGGTTTAGCAAATCTAAAAAGATGAATATCAAAGTCTACAGGGGCCAAGGACGATGAGCAAAGGTTCTACACCTAGACCCTATAGTGTCAGCCAAGACCAGTTTGCCAATAACTTTGACAGCATCTTTGGCAAAAAGAAACCCAAGGAACAATATGTTCCGCCACCATTGCCAGTGGTAGAAAAAAAATCAAACATTGAATGGGTAAATTCTAAGGTTGACACTGAGCAACAAGATAAGTAAAATAACAAACAACGCCGGATTAGCTCAGTGGTAGAGCAACCGCCTTGTAAGCGGTAGGTCGTCAGTTCAATCCCGACATCCGGCACCATACAGACCCCGGTTTACACTTTTCCGTTATATAAAGTGGGTAATTGCTACACCAAAATGGCACGGCGAGACTGTTCATAGCCGCAAGGCCCGCTTACATGGGCGACTTGAGAAACACAGTCGGGCAGATGTGTAACTGACCTAGACGCAAAGATCAACGGACAGGGTAAAAACTCAGTTAGGGGCCATGATTGGGACGGGTAGCCTAACACCAATTTATCAGTTTAGTCTAAAATGAAAAACGAAAGCGTCACAATTGAACCAGCAGTCTGTATTGATAATCTCTTTACAGACGAAGAATTAGAAAAGGTTCGCGACTACTGTGACTCCTTATCGTTGATAGATGCAAAGACTTTACCTCACATTGAAACAGACAAAACTAACCCAGATTTGTCAATTAGAAAATCTAAAGTTTGCTTCATTCAACCTAACGAAGAAAACTTTTTTATATTTGAAAAAATTAAAAATGGCGTAGAGCTAGCAAACTCTAGCAGTTACGATTTTAGTTTATTTGGTTTTCAGTATATGCAATATACTGTCTATGACGGCGGAACCGATGGAGACTTTTACGATTACCATGTTGATGCCTATATCAGTGGTGTTCGTACCACTAAGACTTCTCTATATCCGAGAAAACTAAGTATTAGTCTGATACTTAGTGATCCTTCGGAATATCAAGGAGGAGACTTTGAAATTATGACAGGTAAAGATGATATCTATAAAGTCGAACAGGTAAAAGGAAGAATGATAACTTTTCCTTCGTTTGTATTGCATCGTGTAACGCCGGTTACTTCTGGGCAACGGCGATCATTAGTTGTCTGGGTGTTAGGTCCACAGTTTAAATAAGAATATGCGGGTATGATGTTTAACGGTAGCATGGCAGTCTTCCAAACTGCTCGAGAGGAGTTCGAATCTCCCTACCCGCTCCAGTTTTATGAAAAAATTGCTTGTTTTAATTTTAGCAGTAGCGTCAACTATAATCAACGCAAAACCCGTCAAGCAATCTATTCCAACAGCGTCGATCATCTATAGCATTGACGACAATCGAATAATATCTAGTATAAATGAAAGTACCGAAGTCAGTATTGCCAGTATGACTAAACTAGTCACTGTGCTAACTGTTTTAAATTCTAATCAAAGCCTAAGTGAAACTATCTCAGTTCGAGGCACTGAGTCTAGTCCTAGGATTAGAAAAGGTATGCAGTTGACTCGTTATGATCTAATAGAGCTCTCGATGGTTAGCAGTGATAACTTGGCCGCTAGAACACTTGTGGAACACTTCCCTGGTGGATTTCAAGCCGGTGTAGACGCAATCAATCGTTATGCTAATAGTATCGGAGCAAAGAATACAACTATTGTAGAGCCTACAGGACTCTACGGTGCAAATAAAAGTACCATGCTAGACATGGTCAAGGTAACACAAGAAACGGCAAAATTTGCTGACCTTTTTGCAAGATTTGCAAACTTAAAAGAATCCGAAGTACGAGCTGAACGAGTTGGCCGTACTACAAGAATTGTACAATGGATTATTGGTCGTACCACAAATCCATTTGCAAACGAATATAAACCTTTTGAAATACAAGCATTCAAAACAGGGTTTACATCGGCCGCAGGTTGGTGTTTAACCATGTCAGTTAAGTATAATCAACGGCAGTATGTTATAATTACCGCCGGTAACCCAACAAAGCAGGCAAGAAAAGTGCAAGCAGATCAACTAATACAAACGATTACTAATCAGCAATATCGCATAGAAATTGCAGATTTAAACCCCCAACCGTAGACTAATTGTAGCCTAAACTCTGTGTTTTTGTGCTATAATAGTCACAGTAAATACTAGAGTATCAATTAGGAGCAATCATGGCAGTACTAGCACTGGACATCACTGGAACTCCTCGACAATGGATTTCCACAGATGACGCAATTTCATACTGGGCTACAGATAGCGTAGCCTGGTCAATGGGTGAAGTTGTGGCTAGATACCATGGCGGAGTTCAAAACGACGGTAGCCATAGTTACCTCGAAACTCCTAGCATTATCGCTATTAAAGGCCACGGTTTCAACCCACACAAGCATTCAACGGTAGCACTTAGCAACCGTACTCTATTCGGACGCGATCGCCATGTGTGTGCATACTGTGGCGGGCACTTTCCGAACCACACACATCTAAGTCGTGACCACATTGTGCCTAAGAGCCGTGGTGGTGAAAACACTTGGATGAACTGTGTTACAGCCTGTAAGGAATGTAACAGCAAGAAAGGTCACAAGACTTTGAAAGAAGCCGGACTTGAATTGCTCTATGTTCCTTATGTACCAAACCATTTTGAAAACATGATCTTGCAAAACCGCAATATCCTTGCTGATCAAATGGAGTACCTACTTTCAGGTGTACCTAAGCATAGTCGTGTGTTGAAAGACTTAAAGCACTAGATTGATAAATAATCAATATGGCCGCTAACGGAATTTCAACACTCGCTACAAAACAAGCTCGTCAGATTGCAAAACTCGACGCGGCTCAAACCAAGCGACGAGCAGGTGGCACAACAACTGCCCCTGCTTATCGTTCTCTTAACACCTACGATATTAACGACCTACCAACACAATTTTCTGGAAACGCCGTTGTCGACAATCCCAATGTTGGCGGCCTAAAATCCGGTAGACCTTGGTCTTAAAATCTGTTATAATTAACCTATGCCAAAATTATATGTACTTGTCGGTGTACCCGGCTCGGGTAAAAGCACCTGGGTAGAAAATCAAGAATGGGCTCAAGATTGTGCCGTTATCAGCACTGACGCCTATGTAGAAGCCTATGCTCGCCGTCAAGGTAAAACCTACAGCGAAGTATTTGAAGAATACATGCCCAAGGCCGTTGACCTAATGGCTAAGGATGTTATTTCTGCTCGTGCAATGGACAAGGACATTATTTGGGATCAAACTAGCACATCGGTGTCTAGTCGTTACAAGAAATTTGTAATGCTACCCTTTTATTATAAAATTGCGGTAGTATTCAATACCCCCGAACCCAAAGAACTTGAGCGTAGGCTCAATGATCGACCGGGCAAAGTTATACCACAGTCTGTGGTAGAAAGTATGATTGCCAATTTTGAAGAACCAACCAAATCGGAAGGCTTTGACGAAATCTGGTATGCCAGTTAGCCCGAAAGAGGTTGACCGGCAACACAAAATCAACTACAATAGATGTATTGTAAGATTTAAAGGTTAGGTACAGCAATTTTCATTTTATATGGAACTGCTGGTAACTATGGTAGTCCACTGGAGCACAGAGGTTCGCCCGAGTGCTATGAAGGTGGCTATTGAAATAGCCCAGCGAACACAGAGTGATGGCCTGTGTATAATAAAAGCAGTCGCCAACTAACCTGTTCAATTTTTACTAGGATAGATACAGCAACTTTTTACTTTACTTCACTTAACGAACTAATGCAGTAGACGGTGGCCGCGAGGCTTTATCCAGGCAACTGGACGCTAATGGAACTGACGACAGATTGGAAAGACATTCTATGATGTTTGTACAGACACAACACAAACTAGGCAACATGAATTGTTGATATGGTCTACGGAACTGAACCAATGTACTGGGGATGGGGGTAGACCAGAATACTAATCTTGACCGTTCCGACTATCCTGTTAGATAATTGAATGCTAACAGCAACTCAAAATTTTCACTCATATCGAAAACAAAACGCATTCAGAAAGGAGAACACAAATGAACGCATTTGTTGAAGCAGTTAAGAACCAAGAAGCTCGTACCGCCAATGGTATGAAGGCTCGCAAGTCTACAGCCAAGAAGACTGTTGACCTGTTTTACAATATCGGCGCAAGCCGTGGTAAGAACATTGTGCCCGCATTTACTGCGGCCTTTGTTGAAAATGCAGATGTGGCTCTCCGCATTGCACAATGGGCACGAGATGTTCGTGGTGGAGCAGGCGAACGCCAACTGTTCCGAGACATTCTAGTACACCTAGAAAAGACTGACCCAGCATCCGCTTTGGCTCTGCTAAAGAAGGTTCCTGAAGTTGGTCGTTGGGATGACATTTTTGTCTTCCGTTCGGCAGATTTGAAGAACGCCGCTTACACCATGTTGGGTGACGCTCTTCGTGCCGGTAACGGTCTTGCCGCCAAGTGGACACCACGCAAGGGTAAGATCGCCGCTGAAGTTCGTGCCTTCTATGGCATGAGCCCAAAGCAATACCGTAAGAGCCTTGTTGCTCTTACACGGGTTGTTGAAACCCAAATGTGTGCAAACGACTGGGATAACATCAACTTTAACCATGTTCCTTCTGTGGCTGCTCGCAACTACAAGAAGGCATTCAACCGTCACACTCCTCTGTTCACAGAGTATGTGGCCAAGTTGGTTAAGGGTG